>LNAP01000333.1_pt1 | contig 53512 bp, 60 predicted proteins | sample 602601 | NCBI WGS metagenome assembly LNAP01 (sample SAMN02440304, study PRJNA202911) | soil metagenome | biome: Subtropical and temperate rainforests or woodlands; isolation source: soil samples (1 kg each in a 20% v/v slurry with milli Q water) were... ...
GGTCAGCACACGTCGGCACATTTCTCCCAGGGGTGCCACCTCATCGGCGGCGCCGATGGCGATCGCCTCGCGCGGCATGCCGAACACCACACAGCTCGACTCGTCCTGCGCCAGGGTGTGGGCGCCGGCCTTTCGTTCCGGCGACCATCCCGGCGGCGGAACCTCCGTCTCGCTCGCAGAGGATCGGTCATGAACGTCTTCACTCGACCGGGGGTGCGATATGGCGCGACCCCCGCCCTCGAAACGCCTTACCAGCGCGCGGCGCAAGCTTGGGACGACCGGATCGGCTCAGCTCGCGTGCAAGCCCGGAACTGGCGGCTGATGGCCTTCGGCAGCTTGCTGCTGTCAGCCGGACTTTCCGGAGCCCTCGTTTGGCAGGGCGCCCGCGGCTCCGTGACGCCTTGGGTGGTGGAGGTGGATCGGCTGGGCCAAACCCAGGCGGTTGCGCCCGCGGTGGCCGGGTACAAGCCGAGCGACCCGCAGATCGCCTGGCATCTGGCGCGGTTCATCGAGGAGGTTCGTTCGATCCCGTCGGATCCCGTCGTCGTCCGGCAGAACTGGCTGCGGGCGTATGACTACGCCACGGACCGCGGCGCCCTGGCCCTCAACGAATACGCCCGCGCCAACGACCCCTTCAGCAAGGTGGGCCACACTCAGGTCGCCGTCGACGTCTCGAGCGTGATCCGCGCCTCGCCGGACAGCTTCCGTGTCGCCTGGGTCGAGCGCCGCTACGTGGACGGGGCTTTGGCGTCAACCGAGCGCTGGACCGCCATTCTCACCGTGGTCCTGCAGCCGCCACGCACAACCGAACAGCTCCGGAAGAACCCCTTGGGAGTCTTCGTCCATGCTCTGAATTGGTCTCGGGAGCTCGGCTGATGCGCGGCTCGATCATCTTCCTGATGCTGGCCGGGACGACCCTCAGCGGCTGCGCGACGATGGAAGCCCAACAATCCAAGGCGGTGTCCGCGTCGGCCGTCGCCGCCGCAGCCCCGGCGCTCACATCAGCGCCCATCCCGCGTCACCCGATTGTCGTGGCTTCCACCCCAGTTCCGAATCCGCCAGAGCGTCCCGCACGAAAGCCTGCCGCAGGCCCTGTCCGGCGTGCGCCCGAGGCTGGTGATCCCGCGGCGCGTGTGGCCAGGGCCAATGCCGCCGCCAGGGTCCAGCCGACCGGATCGGCCTATGCGAACGCCGCGCAGATCTACCCCTACGCCGAGGGCGCTCTGTTTCAGGTCTACACGGCGCCTGGCCGGATCACTGACATCACGCTCGAAGAGGGCGAGACCCTTTCCGGAACCGGGCCTGTGGCTGCCGGCGACACCGTGCGCTGGATCATCGGCGATACGGAAAGCGGATCAGGAGCCAGTCGGCGGGTGCACATCCTGATCAAGCCGACCCAGGCTAATCTGCAGACCAATCTGGTGATCAACACCAATCGCAGGACCTATCACCTGGAACTGCGCGCGACGCCGGCGACCTACATGGCCTCGGTGGCTTGGCGCTACCCGGCCGATGAGGCCTTGGCGGCCGCCGCGAGCGTCGAGCGGTACGCCGCGCCCACGGTGGCGATCGAGCAGCTCAACTTCAACTACAAGATCTCCGGCGATCGTCCCTCCTGGCGTCCGGTGCGTGTCTTCGATGACGGCCGGCAGACCTTCATCGAATTCGCCCCGTCGGTGACGCAAGGCGAGCTGCCGCCGCTGTTCGTCGGCGGCGCCGACGGGAAAGCGGCTGACCTTGTGAACTACCGTGTGAACGGCCAGCGGATGGTGGTCGATCGCCTGTTCGCTCGCGCCGAGCTGCGGCTCGGCGACCGTCGCGGCCAAAAGCGCGTGCGCATCGAGCGCGGTGCGGGAGGATGACCATGTCCACGGCCTCTCAGCCTGCGGCCCGCGAGCCTGCGGAGGAACTCCGGCTTCGCTCCGCGCGGCCGCGAGTGGCCCGCCTCTCGCGCAGGGTGCTGATCGCCCTGACTGCGACCTCGTCGGTCGTGGTTGTGGGCGCCGTCGCCTACGCCATGACCACCCACGCGGGCGGCTCGGCGCCCGCAGAGGTCTACAACGTCGGAGGCCAGCCTCCCGAGCGGCTCAATGCACTACCGCGGGACTACGGCGCCGCTCCTCGGCTGGGACCGCCACTGCCTGGAGATCTCGGGCGTCCGATGCTGGAGGCCGAGGTCGCGCCGCCCCCAATGGCGCCGATCGGGCCATCCGATGCGGCCCAGCAGGAGGTGCAAGCGCGGCGGCAGCGGCTGATGCAAGAGCGCGATGCGGCGCGAACCAGCCGCCTCTTCTCCACCGAGGCGCAAGGCCAGGCTGGCTCGTTCGCCGAAGGCGCCACGAGCCTCATCGAAGCCGCCGCGTCTGCTCCGGCGGGACGGCGCACGATCCTCGATGGGCCGGTTGAACGACGGACGACGAGCCCAGACCGGCTCGCGTCGCCACCTTCGCCCTTCGTGCTCCAAGCCGGCGCGATGATCCCCGCCGCGCTCCTCACGGGCGTGCGATCGGACTTGCCAGGGCAGATCGTCGGCCAGGTGACGGAGAACGTCTACGACAGCGTAAGCGGCCGCTTCCTGTTGATCCCGCAGGGATCGAAGCTGATCGGCGCCTATGACACCCAGGTCGCCTTCGGGCAGAGCCGCGTGCTGCTGGCCTGGACCCGACTGATCCTTCCAAACGGACGCTCGCTCGTGTTGGAGAAGCTGCCGGCCGGTGACGCCCAAGGCTACGCAGGCCTGCAGGATCGCGTTGACCGCCACTGGGGCGCGCTATTCGGCGCCGCCGCGCTTTCGACGATCCTCGGCATAGGCGCGGAGCTCGGGGAGGGCGACGACGAGAACGACATCCTTCGCGCGCTCCGCCACGGGGCGGCCGGCTCCTTCAACCAAGTTGGACAGCAGACGGTCGGGCGCAGCCTGAACATTCCGCCGACCCTGACGATCCGACCGGGCGCTCCAGTGCGGGTGATGGTCACCCGCGATCTCATTCTTGAACCCTACAGAGGCTGAGAGGTGTGCGAATGGCCAAGCTGAAACTCGCCGAGCTGCAGGACGACACGCCTGTGAAGCTCACAGTCGAACTGCCTGGAGCCGTGCACCGCGACCTGGTCGCGTACGGCGAGGCGCTGGCAGCCCAGGGCGGTCGAGCGCTCGAACCCGCGAAGCTGATCGTGCCGATGCTGTCCAGGTTCATGAACACCGATCGCGCCTTCACGCGCTCGAAGCGTTCGGGCGACAGCACAAGCCGCTGAAAGAACCGACGGCGTGCGGAGGACGGCAACGCAGCCACTGAACCTTAAGATGGTTGAAAATATGCGTGAATGTTCTGCTGTCTATCGGAACATGCTCACGTATCATGCCAGGGCCACTCCGAGGTCGTTGAGAACGCGAGCCAGTCCCGGCGCGATGCGAAGAGACCCAGACGTAGCGACCGTGAGCTTGGGTACGGCTCGGCCATAGATCGCAAGGTTCACTTCACCGTTCAGGCGGGATGGATAGTAGATGCCGTCCAACTGTGCCGGGTGGTCATGGAACGCGATGGACCAGCGGCGCGCGAGAGCTTGACGCGAGGAGCGCAGGACGTCGCTGGGCACGCCCATTCGGACAGGCCCGTCCCCGGTCAGGTCAAGCAGGGCCAGTTCGGCGTTGGTGGCCACCTGAGCGTACCGCCGGGAGTCGAGCTCGGCCTCGTCCATCGGGAAGTCGCCCACGACGCCGTCCCGATCGTCGCGGAGTACCGCCTCGAGGAAGCACACCTTCAGTGACGAGCCGAGGTAGAGCACTCCGAAGCGGTTCGCCTCGATGCGGCGACGCGGGTCGCTGAACCGGCTGCGGCTCTTCCCGAACCCGAGCGGGTCCGGGAAGCGCTGGTGGTAGATGCGGCCGAACGTGCGACCGCCCGGGATCCGGACCAGATCGAGCGCAGCCGTCGCGAATGCGGCAGTCGGCTCGCGGGACGACACCTAGCCAAGCGCTCCAGCGGCAAGGCTCTCGGCCGCTTCGAGCACCTCGTCTGTCCGGCCCTGGCGCATCGCGTCGACTCCGGTCGCACCTTCCAGCTCCGGATGGCGCTGAACGAGAAACCGGTAGACGGCCCACGGGCTGTCGCCGAGCTTTTCGAAAAGCTGCGGGATAGCGGCAAAGGGCTTGCCGTTCTCGTCAACCTGCCACGCTGGGAAGCGGAACCCGCGGCGGGCGCCGTCCACCGCCAGCACCTCATGCCTCTGCCGCTTCGCATTCACGGTCACGCGGCTGACGCCGAGCAGCGCCGCGAAGGCGTCCGCGCTCAGCATCTCGTCGCCGGCCAGGATCTCCGCCACCCGTAGCCGGCCGCGCTCGCGGGCCGCAGCCAGGGCTGCATCCAGATCATCAGCGTCATCGACGCGGTCGTTCCCGGCTTGCCTGGCGTCATCCGCGATCGTCGCCTTGGCGTGCACGCGCGGCTGGCCTTTGGGGTCGACTTCGACCCAGAAGCCGGTGCGCCGACCGCTCTCGCGGCTCTCCGTGATGCGCTCACTCAGCACTTCCATGACGGCGCGGACGCCCGACTTCCGTGGATTGAGGGCCTGGACGGATTTGGAGGGCAGGGCGACGGTGAATTCGCCATTCTTGCTGTCGCGCACCGTCGTGCGCGGCTGGCGCGCAACGTCGGCTTTGGTCACATAGCGGCCGGTGCTGCGGCCGGCTGACGATGCCTTCTCTGCCACGGGGTGGTCCTTTCCCCAACAATCTGGGCTTCCGCGTTAGCCTCGTCAATTCCGTTAAGTTCGTAAAGTTCCGGTGAGCAGCAACGTGCGCGGGGCTCCGTGGCCCGTGCAGGGCGAACGGGGCGCATCAGTGCAGAACGGAGTTAGGCGGCGGGCCAAGCCTTTCAACGAGCTCAGCGCGCAGGGCGTCAATCTCCGCCTCCAGCTGCTGCAGCTCCCGCTGATCTGCGGTCTGCGCCCGCGCCACGAGCGCGAGGCAGCGGTCCACCAACGCCATGGCTTCGGGGTTGCCGCGACAGCGCAGCCGGAGTTCGAGGAAATAGGCGAGGGCGTCCTCCAAGTGGCGCTCCGTCGGGGCGGCCAATGTGGCCGTCCGCGCATCAGTGGTGAGGTTCAAACCGCCTCGATCAGCGTGAGAATGTCCTGTCGAGATCCGCTGACCAGGGCGTGCGCTTCAGGATGGTCGGCAGCCCAGATCAGGCGCTCTGCGACTTCGAGCTTGGCTGCAATCATTTCCAGGGCGGCGGAGCCGTGAGTCGGCAGCGCCTCCAACACCTCGTCTCGCTTTTCGAACAGGAGGTCCAGGCAGCCATCAATGTCGCGCAGTTCCTGGGCCCATGGCAGGGCCTGCTGTTCTGCCGGGCTCAGCTGGAACCAGGAATGCTCCCGAGCTAGCCAGCTCTCCAGCTGGGCCCATCGCGTCTGAAGCCGCTCGATTTTGGCGTTGAGGTACAGCCAGCGCTTGAAGGGGGCGGCCGCGTTGCTCTCCGCGACGCTGGGCGGAACGGGTGTGGGCCCGGCTGAGGCCGCGGGTAGGGCGAGCACCGAGGCCGACGTTCCGCCAAGCACCGCGCGGCGAGAGAACTCAGGCAGACGCACGCCTTCGCCCTCCGTCTGTCGACGTGAGGCCATGACCGATGCCTACTAATCACCTATGATCAGATCATAATCACGCAGCGGGCGTTGGGGTGTCAAACATAAAATGATCTTCTGCGATTATAAAATTATCACGTAATGCTGACAGCAGCCCAGATCCGTGCGGCCCGCGCGCTACTTGGCTGGAGTCAGCCAGCCTTGGCCGCTGCGGCGAAGCTATCGTTGCCGACCATCGTAAGGATGGAGGGCCAACAGGGGCCAGGCCGCAGCGCAGCCGCCAACGTCGAGGCGGTGCAGCGGGCCCTCGAGGATGCCGGCGTTTGCTTCATTGCGCCTGAAGGCTCCGTCGGCGGCCCCGGCGTACGTCTAAAACACGGCTGACCGATTAGGGTTTGACCAAGGCGTGTTGCGGGGAGGGGACTCTGCTATTCTGCCGCTTCTGGAGCCTTCCCTGCCGTCGCCGGTTGGTGATGTGACTTCGCATCATCAATCCGCCAGGCAAAGATTCTGACGGTATCTCAGACGGTATTCAAATCCACGTGAGCTAAAATGCTTCGGGAAATCCGCCGCTTAAGGCATCCAGAAATAATCGAGTGGGAGTAGCGGGGCTTTAGAAGTGCAATAAAAACAATAACTTGAAGTTTCGCGTTGATGATGTGGCGCCGATGATTCGTTGCGCGCCCAACTGATTTTTCACCTGCCTTTTACTCACGATTAACGCGCGAATATTGGACTGAGCCGAGCAGCGCCGGCCTTCCGGCCTTATTGGCGGTATGGACGACGGTAATCACAGTATGGCCGGCGAGTCGGGCCCGAACTGTTGCCGCGGGTCAAACTTCAGAAGCCGTTGCGCCACCTCGCACGCCTCTCTCACTGCTTCAGCACGCCGTAGGGAATGCTGTTCGGAAGAACCTCCGCACGCTCTCGGCGCCCAGTCCGAGCCCGGCGGGTGAGTACCGGGCGGGGGCGGAAGCCCCGGTGATCGAAGGCGTGCTTCGGACGATGATTCGCCCTGCCTTAGAGCGCTAGGAGCGCCTGGCCAGCCGATCCTGCTCATCCTGTGTGATCGTTCGCGCGATCTGCCCCTCGCCGAAGTGATGCGAGCGGGGAGCTGGGAGTGAGCCTGGTGGCCTCAGATTGGGAGCTATCGCTCCGCCCTCGTCCTCCCACCTTTCGTCAGCAGTATTTTCCAGCGAATGATGCTGGTGTTCGAGGCGAGCGTCGGCCCTTTCAACAGTTCGTTGCTTCATTTCTGAAACTCCACAAAGCGCCGTCCCGAGATGGGCGGTCGCGGACCGGCGACTACCGAGGGGCCTCAAAGATCAGCTCCGCTCGGCGGCCCTGACCCTCGACTTCGTGCGCGGCGCTTTCCGCCGCGGTCCGGGCCGGCGCCTCCGCCAGATAGTCGCCAAGGAAGACACGGTCGCGTGTCACGTGCCAGACCCCGCCGACCTGGGAGGTGCGGATCACCACGGTTGAGGCGGGTTCACTGGTCGTCGCGGCTGGTGCGGTCCTCTCGGCCGCAGCGGGAGCTTGAACGGAGATTCTTGCGTCACGGACGCGGACCAGTCGCATCACCTCGTGCAGAAAGGCCTCGGCGTAGTCGGCGGTTTCGACGTAGTCGTGTTCGTACGACCCACGCCGCGCCGTCGCGAAGCGCTCGCGCATGCGGTCCAGGAAGCCGGGCTCGCTTTCGGCGAGCTGGGCCATCAGCGCCTGCAAGATCTGCTCATGCGCAAGTACGCGGCGCTCAAGGTCGGTGTTTTCGGCGGGCATTCTGACCTCCCGGGAAGCTGGTCCCTAAGTCGCGCCCCAATTTTCGACGGATATTCGCCTGGACTTTATGTGGTGATGCGGCGGCCATTGCGCCAGTGAGGGCGCACGATTTCATGCCGGAACACTGAGTGACTTTATAGCGCGCGCGCTTTCATTGGCTGGGGGCAAGGAATAGCCCACGTCAGCCGCTGGGCGTGCTATGGTGGTTCACGTCGGAGCTTCCTTGTTCAGCGCTCGACCCCATGAAAGGGACGCCGATGGGCCTCTTCGAACCTCTACATCAGGAACTTGCCCTGAACCTCGGACTGGCGGTGATCGCTTCTTCAGCTGCGCCGCTCCTCTTGATGGATGCCGATCGCCGGGTGCTTGCGGCGAGCCCTTCGTTTTCGCGCGCGTTCGCCCTACTTCCCGACGCTATTCTCGGCCGCAAGATCGAGGCGCTCGGCGACGGAGAATGGGACATTCCGCAACTGCGTACGCTCTTGAGCGCCACCCTCGCTGGCGACGCGAAGATCGATGCTTACGAGGTCGAAATCGCCAAGTCGGGGCAAGGCACGCAGCGTTTGAGCCTCAATGCGCAGAGGCTCGATTACGCCGGTGCGGGACCGGCTGATGCGCGGCTGTTGCTCACTGTTTGCGATATAACGGATGCCCATGCGCAAGAGCATCTGAGGGAAGTCCTCGCGCGCGACAACGCCCTTCTCCTGAAGGAAGTGCGCCACCGCGTGGCCAACAGCCTGCAGATCATCGCCAGCGTGCTTATGCAGAACGCGCGCCGGGTAAGTTCCCTTGAGGCTCGTGGACACCTTCACGACGCTCACCAGCGCGTTATAGCCGTCGCCGAACTCGAGCGGCAGCTCGCGGTCTCAAGCTTCGACGAAGTCGAGCTGCAAACCTATTTCGGAAAGCTGTGCGACACTCTCAGGGCTTCCATGATTTCACCCGCCCAGCATGTGACCTTGGAGGTCTGCGGCTCCCCGGTCTTCGTGGCCGCGAACGTGTCGATCAGCCTGGGGCTGATCGTTACTGAGCTCGTGATAAATGCGCTGAAGCATGCATTTCCAGACGGACGAAGAGGAGCCATCGTCGTCGAGTATCGGTCAGCGGGCTCGGACTGGACCCTTTCTGTGGCCGACGACGGGGTGGGGATGCACTCGGGCGGGGCGTCTCCGCAAGCTGGCCTCGGCGCCACCATCGTCGAGGCGCTCGCGCGTCAGCTCGGCGCGCGCGTCGAAATTTCTGGCACGCCGGGCTGTAAGGTTTCCATCCTATACGACGGGTCCCTGCGCGCGGCGGCTTAGTGGCTGTACGCGCTCCAGCGAGCGAGTCACCGCGCCTCCGCCTCGTCCTTGGCGATCAATGCATCGAACTCGAGGATGCTGCGTCTGAGATCCACGATGGCCTCGGACGAGATGTTCACCCCGTTTGAGCGGAGGGTGAGAGCGCCGGTTTCGAACATCTCAAGCTGATCGATCAGCATGGTCCGCAGATCGCGCCAGCGCTGAACGATTTCCGCGTGCGTTTCCATGATCCCAGCATACAGCGGCGCGTCCGCTGGAACGATCACTATTGTCGTTCTGGATTGCGCGGTTGCCGCAGGCGCTCAACGGCGCGCGCTAGCCGGGGTTCATCGGATCCCGCATCTGCAGCATCTTGCGCAGGAGGATGTCGTCAGAAGCCCTGCGACGAGCTTCAAAGGCGGCAAGCTGTTCAGCATAGTTCGCGCTCGGGCTGGGCGAAGACCGAGGCGGGGTGTGGGAGATGGATGTGGTGGGCTTCATTGGCGCTTCAGCTCACGCACGCAGGCGCGCAGGAGTTGAGCGCGCGCCGGCGCCAGGTGGGGCGCCTTGAGTTCATCGAGCGCGCCCTCAAGTGGCCAGCCGAGATGGCGCGTGCCCAAGCTCCAGATCTCCGCCCTGACCTCCTCCTCACTTGGGAAAGCGCCGCGCCACCAGGAACTGAGACTCATTGGCGCGCGCCTTCAAGGATGCATGTCGCGTGCCGGTCGGCCGCGCCGTTCACGCAGCGCGGTGAAGGACTGGGCTTCAAAGAGCAGGCGGGCGCCGCTGTGGCGGCTCTCGAGCGGGGTTCTGCAGAGCTATGTGGCGCGGGCATGATTGCCTCGGACGGCGCCGCATCGGACGGGATCAACCGCTTCGGTGGCGGCACACGCCCGACGGCGCTCGTCAGGGAGGTGGGGAGGCGCGATGCAGATTGCGAGGCCTCCACACCGAATCGTCCCTCGGGGCGCGGGGCTCGCCATTCTCGGGCCGACCAATTGGGCGCGTGCCCTGTCGCCGGCGGTCAGTGCGGAATGTCCTCGCCGAGGCTCTGCACGAGGAGGCCCGTCGCCTTCAACTCACCTGCGATCCGGCGCCAGGTGGCCGAAGCTGCGCGCCCCGCCTCGTCGTCGGCGAAGTCGGGGCTCGCGAAGACCGCCTGCAGTTCGTCGAGGAGGCGAGGGTCGCGAGCGGACAGAATTGCGATCAGCGTCCCAAGCAGGCGCTCGGTCGCCAGCATGCGCTGTTCCAGCTCGTCGTTAGCTTTGATCGACGGCATCTAATCGAGCCTTCCCGGCGGGCCGCGCCATGGGCCCACCGCATCTTAGCGTGTCCGACTGGGGCCTGTTCCGGGGACGCCTGGAAATAGCCGCTGCGCTCAGATCAGCAGCAGCTGGCGGCGCCTGCCGGCTGCAGTTCAAGCAGCTCCAGAAATACGAGAGCGCATCGAACCGGATGTCGGGCGCACGCTTCTGGCCGGTGCCAAGCGCTTGGCGTGGGAGTCGTCTATTTCTACGACGGGCTGCTCGCGCGTGGACGCCGGGGCCCGCCGCGCAGCGGCGGCCGACCTGACGATCTGCAGGGCAGGCGTCGCCCGCGCCTTGAAAGCGGCGCCCCGGCGCACCATCTGTTGATGGCGCCGTCGGTCCTGTGCCGCGAGCCAAGCGGTCGATCATCTCCGACACGGCGCGCTTTCGAGACATTCATGTCCGTTCTGTTCGTGGCGTCCGCGGCTTTTGCCGCAGGCGCGCTGGTGCTCCCGCTTCTGTTTTCGCTGTTTGGCGGACGGCGGTCGCTATGACCGCGACGCCTACAGACCTCGCCCGAGAGAACGCCTACCTGCGCCAGCGGAACGCGCAGCTGCAAGGGGACGTCGCCGCGTTGCAGGCGGAGGTCGAGCGGTTCCGTCAGATCGTCGAACGCCTGCATGGCCGCACCGCTGCGCGGCCTCCGAACCCTCTGAGCGGAGGACAGTAGTTATGCTCGCCAGCGACATCCGAGGCGCCGACTACCGGGCAAAGGCGCAGCAAGCGCTCGCCCACGCCGACTCCAGCACTTTGCTCCAGGTGCGGCGCAGGCACCAAGCGGCCGCATCGGTCTGGTTCGAGCTCGCCGCCTTCGAGGATCGGCGCAGCGCCTATGCGCGCGACATGATGGCCAACGCGCCAGTTCGCGCGGCCCGGGCCAGGATCCTCCAACCTGCGGAGCCCTCTCCATGCCAGAGCTAGCCTTGCCTGCCGGCGCTTCCGTCCGCCTCACGGCTACCGCGCGCGCCGACCGCGACCTGCATCGCTGGAAGGTGTCCGTGCTGCCGGCCGTCGGTGGACCGGCCCGGCTGAGCTTTGGGTCATGGATCGGCGGGCGCGACCTGCACCAGCGGATCGACATACCGGCGCAGGATGTGGATTGCCGCCTGGAGATCCAGTCGCGCCATGAGAACGCGCACGGCTGGGCGGATGACCGCGCCTCGCGCGAAGAGGACACGCCGGATCGGCTTCTGATCGGGTTCTGCAACCCGTCGAGCCCCGGCGCTCGCCCGGACGACGTGCTGCTCAGCTTTGCTTTCGATATGCGGGACCGGCAGCTGCCAAAGGAGGACGCCGATGGCCAAGGGGCAGAAGAGAACGAACCGGGAAGTGCGCAAGCCCAAGCAAGCGAAGGCGAAACCGCCGGCGGCCAGCCGATCGTACCTTGAGCCTTCGCCACGAGGCGCGGCCAAGCCTACTGCGGGCCGCAGGGCCTGAGCCTTCCCCGGTTGGGCGAGCAGAACTCCCAGGCGGCGAAGCGGAGACGTCGCACGTGCGCGTGAGCATTCACCACACCAGCACCTACCGCTTCTCGCGTGCCGTCGCATTCAATCCGCACAGACTGATGCTCCGCCCGCGGGCTGAGCTTGGCCTCGATGTTCTCAGCCATAGTCTCGCGATCAGCCCAACACCTGCGCTCGTCTGGTCCACCGACGTCTTCGGGAATTGGTTCGCAACGGCGACCTTCGCGGACGCCGCGACCGAACTGGTCATCGAGAGCCGGAGCCTGGTCGAAGCGACAAGCCCCGATTGGCCAATCTATGCAATCGAGCCCGGCGCTCAGCAGCATCCGTTCCGGTACTCGACGGACGAAGCCGCGGCGTTGGGCGTTCTTCTGAGCCCCGATGTGGACGGAGTAGCGATCTCCGAGTGGGCCCAGGGCTTCGTGGCGCGGCCCGGGACCGACACCCTTTCTCTGCTAAAGGACCTGAACTGCGGCGTCGGCGCGCAGATCTGCTATGCGCCTCGATCAGAAGAAAACACCCAATCGGCGGGTGAAACGCTGGGTCGGCGCCGCGGCGCCTGCCGTGATCTTGCAGAGCTGTTCTTGGCTTCGGCGAGAAGCCTCGGCTTCGGTGCGCGAGCTGTCAGCGGCTACCTTGTCGACTCCTCCCGGACTGGCGGTGCGGACGCGAGCCATGCTTGGGCAGAGGTCTACATACCGGGCCCGGGTTGGATCCCCTTCGATCCCACCAACAGTCGAATGGGCGGCCCCGGCCTGGTAAAGGTCGCTGTGGGCAGATCCTCCGCGCAGGTGCTCCCGATCGTTGGCAGCTACGTTGGCGATCCCAGCGACTACATTGATCTTGAGGTGGCTGTGCGAACGGCCACGCGGGAAACAGGAGTCTCGACATGTTGACGGCAAGTGAGACGGCCGCGCTTCGCAACCTGGCGGAGAAGAAGGCTGGGACGCTCACCGCCTTCGTGAACATCGCGGACGCGCGACGTTTGACCGAGCTCGGCCTGGCGCAGCGAAGTCAACAGGGGTGGGACATTACGCCGGAAGGCGCCGCTTACCTGGCCTCGATCGGCGCCGAAGAGGGTTACGCCGGCTTGAGGCTCGCCACGCCGCCAAGACCAGAGGTGAGCATCAGCGAGAGCAGGGCTGACGAAGAAGTGGGTGAGGACGACTCCGCGAACGCCGACGATTGATGCCTCCGGTGGACCGTTCAGGTGCTGCCAAGGTCCAACGTGCTGGTCGGAACGCCGCCAGTCTCAACCTTGACGCCGAGGAAGTGCATCAAGCCGTCGCGATAGCCAATGTCCTCGACAGGCGTCGTGCGGTCCCGTGCGAGCAGGCTCGCGTCACGCAACGTGAGGCGCAGCGTCATCTCGTCCAGGGAGGCTCCATTGGCGAGCGCATTCGCGATCGCTGCGCGGAAGCGGTTATCCGGTGACCGCGCGGACGCCTTCTCCGGCTGGCGTTCACGCATCTCTATTCTCTCCACCGGCTCGCTTCGCCGAATACCCGCACCTCGCAGGCTCGGCCTTTGTCAAACAGGTCTCGCGCCCGACGAAGCGCCGCTGCCCTGGCGACCTCCTTATCGGTGGAGTGCCCGAACGACTCCGCGCCATCTGTGACGGACCAAACCCCACCCTGTCTTCCAACGTTTAGGATTTCACGTGTAAGTGTTTCTCGCATCTGTCACGCCTACCATGCGGAGATCAGCAGGATTTACAGTTTATTTTGAAAGATAGGTGGACGATAATCGCGCGGTGTGGCATGGTCATTTCCATCAAATACTCGCGCTGGTTCGCCTATCTTCCGAGCAAGAGCTCTGCTCAGTGGCCCGGAAAAACATCCGACCCTATTCGAAAATTTGATCTTCTCGCTCGCTCCGAGCGTGAGAACTCATGTCCGAAAGGGACAAGCTTATGCAAACCGGTACTGTGAAGTGGTTCAACGGCCAAAAGGGTTTTGGCTTCATCCAACCTGAGAATGGCGGCGCGGACGTGTTCGTGCACATCTCCGCCGTCGAACGCGCGGGGATGATGTCGCTGCAGGAAGGCCAAAAGCTCGGCTTCGAGCTGGAGCGCGACAGCCGCAGCGGCAAGACCTCGGCGGGTCAGCTTCAAGCGGCCTAGCGCGGTCGGCCGTGGCGCTGAGCGCCACGGCCACCGTACACATGACTCAGCAATTCGATTTGAGGCGAGACGCAGCCGGTTGGACCGTGTTCGACCGCTGGACGGGCGAAACGGTGGTCCTGGCGTCCGCGCGTCAGGAAGGCCTCACGTGGACGGAGGCGTCGGATGTGCTTCGGCGGTTGCAGTCGCGGAGCGGCGAAGGCGATCGGAGCATCCTGCAATGAGCCCGGACCAGCAGCATCGCTGCACCGTGCAACTGAAGGCGGACGGCGCACCCTACCTCGCGTTCGAGCCGAGCGATGGGGCCGTATCGTCCTACAGCAACTCCCTATTCACGCTCGACCTCCGCCCAGGTGTGGACCTCGCCGAGGCCGAGCGCTTGGCCGAACACCTCAACCGCGTCGTATGGGGCGTTTCGACGACGGTCTTCTGAAGAGCGCTGCGGCACGCCCAGCCCGCCATGGCGCGGGAGCAGAGGCTGCCAACCTGAATCATAAGTCGGGCCCCTACGGGCTCCACAACACCACGGAGCTAAATGTCTTTCACCAAAGTCATCCGGGCGCGCCGTCGCGCGGCCCTCGGGATCGTTGGAAACCGGCCTGCGGCGTCGCCGCTCAAGGGCGCCCCAACTCGTCCGATCCTTCACCTCAAGCCAGCCGCCGGCGCGTAGGCGGTCCCGTGCGCTTCGCCACTGCTCGCCCGGTGTGTGATCGGCCGAGCTGACCGCGGGAGAACCTAATGAAGAACCAATACAACGTCGGCTTCGCCGATCGCTGAAGAGCGCTGCGGACGTCAGGCGATCGCTCCTCGACAGGTTGCAACCCAGGCCGACCCAAACGGATCCGCTTCACCACGAGCGGGAAGGGATGCGCAAAGCACGCTTCGCCGGAGTGCGCGCCGAACGCGCAACGGTCAGAGCCGAGAAAAGGTGCGAATTCCACGCGATCGCGGGCACGAATTCCACGGCAAGGTGGGCACGAATTCCACGCGAAGGTGGGCACGGATTCCACGGGATCATGGGCGCCCTCTGATCTGAGGGGGTGAGCGCGGTTCGGCCGACAATCTGAGGGCTAAAGCTCCCCTGTGCTGAGCAGGGGGGGCCGATGCCGACCGAGAGATTGTTGATGCGCCGGATAAGAGAGTTGTTGCGCCTGAGGTTCGAGGTCGGCCTGAGCACCAGGCTGATCGCGACGTCGCTGGGGATTAGCAAGGGCGCTGTGGGCGACTACCTGCAGCGGGTTCAAGTCGCCGGTCTTGGCTGGCCGCTGCCCGAGGACTTGGACGACACGGCGCTGGAGCGGCGGCTGTTCCCCGGGCCGCCGCCAAGCAAGGCTCCGCGGGCCGAGCCGGACTGGGCCGCCGTGGACCGGGAGCTGCGGCGCAAGGGTGTCACCCGATCGCTGCTCTGGCAGGAGTATCGGGCCGAGCACCCGGACGGATACGGCTACGCCTGGTTTTGCGAGCACTATGAAGCCTGGAAGGCGCGGCGCTCGCCGACGATGCGCCAGAAGCACCTGGCGGGCGACAAGGTCTTCGTCGACTACGCCGGCGATCCGATCGAGCTGATCGATCCCGACACCGGCGAGGCCCGGCCGATGAAGCTCTTCGTGGCGGCCATGGGGGCGTCGAGCTACGTCTACGCGGAGGCGCGGCCGAGCGAAGGCTTGGCGGACTGGATCGGCTGTCATGTCGGGCTCTTCGCCTTCCTCGGCGGCGTGCCGGCGACCATCGTCTGCGACAACCTCAAGGCCGGCGTGGCGCGCGGCGACCGCTACGAGCCGCAGATCAACCGAACCTACCAGGACCTGGCGCGGCACTACGGAACCGCGGTGATCCCGGCCCGGCCGTACAAGCCGCGTGACAAGGCGAAGGTGGAGCAGGCCGTGCTGCTCGCCGAGCGCTGGATCATGGCGCGGCTGCGCAACCTGCGCTTCTTCAGTCTGGTCGAGATCAACGCGGCGATCGCCGAGCTCGTCGCAGAGCTCAACGCCCGGGTGATGCGCGCCTACGGCGCGAGCCGCGCGGAGCTCTTCGCGGCGGTGGATGTCCCGGCGCTGAAGCCCCTGCCGGCCGAGCCCTACGCCTTCGCCGAATGGAAGATCTGCCGGGTGGCGCTCGACTATCACGTCGAGATCGACGGCTCCTGGTACTCCGTCCCCTACCGGCTGATCCGCGAGCAGGTGGATGTGCGGGCCAGCGAGCGCACGGTGGAGATCTTCCACAAGGGCCAGCGCGTGGCCAGTCACGCCCGATCTCCCGGACGCCGTGGACACACGACGATTCCCGAACACATGCCGAGCTCGCATCGGCGCCACGCGGAATGGACGCCGGCGCGGCTGATGGCGAGCGCCGCGAAGATCGGTCCCGCCGCGGCGGCGCTGATCTCCGCCATCATGGCCGAGCGGCCGCATCCGGAGCAGGGCTTCCGCAGCTGCATGGGCATCCTCGCGCTGGAGAAGACCTATGGCCGCGCCCGCCTCGAGGCGGCCTGCCAGCGCGCCGCCCAGATCAAGGCGCGCTCGGCGAGCTCCCTCCGCTCGATCCTCCAGACTGGCCTCGACCGCGGCTTCCTCGAGCCCGAGCCGGAACACGAGCCCCTGCGCCACGGCAACATCCGCGGCCGCAACTACTTCCACTGATCCTCAAACCAGGAGACCCAATGCTCGCCCACCCCACCCATGAGCGCCTGCTCGCGCTCGGCCTCGCCGGCATGGCCAAGGCCTTCGAGGAGCAGCGCACCGCGCCCGATCTGACCGCGCTCAGCTTCGAGGAACGCGTCGGCATCATGGCCGACCGCGAGGCGGCCGAGCGCGACACCAAGCGGCTCACAGCCCGGCTGAAGTTTGCGGCGCTCCGGCAGGACGCCTGCGTCGAGGACATCGATCTGCGTACGCCGCGCGGGCTGGACCGCGCGCTCGTCGCACGTCTGGCCGCCGGCGACTGGATCCACCGCCATCAAAACTGCCTGATCACCGGGCCCTGCGGCGTCGGCAAGAGCTGGATCGCCTGCGCGCTTGGACACAAGGCCTGTCGTGACGGACACTCCGTCTTCTACCAGCGTGTCCCGCGGCTCTTCGAGGCGCTGGCGCTCGCCCGCGGCGACGGCCGCCACGCCCGGCTGCTCAAGACCCTCAGCCGCGTCGATCTGCTGATCCTCGATGACTGGGGCCTGGCCGTGCTTACCGCCAACCAGCGCATCGATCTGCTCGAGATCCTCGAGGACCGGCAGGGCCGCAGCTCAACGATCGTCACCAGCCAGATCCCCGTCGACCAATGGCACGACGTGATCGGCGACCCGACCCTGGCCGACGCCATCCTCGACCGGCTGGTGCACAACGCCCACAGGCTCACCCTCACCGGCGACAGCATGCGAAGGCTCTCCGGCCACCGCGAGCTTGACGCTCAGACCAACGCCTGACTCCATGACCACGTCGGCCGACTGCGCCGCCCACGATCACGTGGAATAGGCGCCCGCCATCGCGTGGAATGAGCGCCCACGATCACTGGAATGCGCAGAAAAGGCAGGCAGCGGCGGATGCTGTGACCGAACAGCTGCAACTCCAGACCGCGGCAGAGGCTCACGCGCTGGCCTCAAAGCGAGGCGCCCGCAAGGTGCGCAAGGCGCTCACTGCGGCGGAAGCAAAGGCCAAGCGCGATGCGAAGTACGCCGCGCGCAAGGCTCGGGGTTGAGGGAAGGGACATCGTGGCGCGGCAGGCCCATTGAGCAGTTCAAGCGTTTGCACCGAGTCCGCGAAGAGCGTCGAAGCGGTGGCAATCGATTATGGCCTTCGAGGTTGCGCTGAGAACCTGGCTGCTAGGGGAGGGTGACCCTGCTAGCCTGCCCTTCTCAGAAGACGCACAGGTTCCTCGGACTGCTGATGTGCCTCTGCATCGTCAATCCGGCACCCGCAGATCCTGACGGTATCGGAGACGGTATTCACTTCTGCGTCAGTTGAAATGTCACGCTCGATCAAGTGCTTAATCACCCTGTAGCTAATCGAGTGGGAGTAAGCAGGCTGGAAACGGCGGGTTGGGGATAGCCCAGGATAGAGTTATGAGGCGGAGCCAGTCGTTCGCCTCCGATGGTCTTCGAACGCCAACGAGCGCGAATGGGCGCCCGGTGAACGTTACTCTTCCTCCAGTTGGACGCCTCAACCTGCCAGGAGTGTTCCCGGGATAGTGGCTTCGCCCCCCCCATCGAGTGTCCGGTAATCAGGAACTTTCCGGGGCCGGCCTTGGATTCGAGCAGCGCCTCCAGATCATCGCCTATGCGGGAACCCGGTTCACCTTGGCGATCCTGGTGACCCCTCGCGCCCGACGTCGCCGCGACCGGCGAACGCCAGCCTTAGCGGCGCGCAAAAAGAAAACGGCCCGGAGCAGGTGCTCCGGGCCGCGTCTTCAGGTGATGGCCGGTTCGATTAGGCGAACTGGTTCATCGTGTTGTGGACGCCACCGGCCTTCAGGGCCGCTTCGCCCGCGAAGTATTCCTTGTGGTCGTCGCCGATGTCCGAACCCGACATGTTCTGGTGCTTCACGGAGGCGATGCCTTCGCGGATTTCCTTGCGCTGGACGCCAGCGACGTAGCCCAGCATGCCCTGGTCGCCGAAGTATTCCTTGGCCAGGTTGTCGGTGCTGAGCGCGGCCGTGTGGTAGGTCGGCAGCGTGATCAGGTGGTGGAAGATGCCCGAACGCTTGGCCGCATCGCGTTGGAAGGTGCGGATGCGCTCGTCGGCTTCGGCGGCCAGTTCGGTGGCGTCGTATTCGGCGCTCATCAGGCCGGCGCGGTCATAGGCCGAGACGTCCTTACCGGCCGATTGCCAGGCGTCGTAGACTTGCTGACGGAAGTTCAGGGTCCAGTTGAACGACGGGCTGTTGTTGTAGGCCAGCTTCGCGTTCGGGATGACCTCACGGATGCGGTCCACCATCGAGGCGATCTGCTCGATGTGCGGCTTTTCGGTTTCGATCCACAGCAGGTCCGCGCCGTTCTGCAGCGAGGTGATGCAGTCGAGGACGCAGCGGTCGGCGCCGGTGCCTTCGCGGAACTGGAACAGGTTCGAGGGCAGGCGCTTCGGACGCAGCAGCTTGCCGCCGCGGTTGATGACCACATCGCCGTTCTTCATGTCGGCCGGCGCGATCTCTTCGCAGTCGAGGAAGGCGTTGTACTGGTCGCCGATGTCGCCCGGGGTGTGGCTGACCGCGATCTGCTTGGTCAGGCCGGCGCCGAGGCTGTCGGTGCGGGTGACGATGATGCCGTTGTCGACGCCCATTTCGAGGAAGGCGTAGCGGCAGGCGCGGACCTTCGCGAGGAAGTCTTCATGCGGCACGGTGACCTTGCCGTCCTGGTGGCCGCACTGCTTTTCGTCCGAGACCTGGTTCTCGATCTGCAGGGCGCAGGCGCCGGCTTCGATCATCTTCTTGGCCAGCAGGTAGGTCGCCTCGGCGTTACCGAAGCCGGCGTCGATGTCGGCGATGATCGGAACGACGTGGGTTTCGTAGTTGTCGACCTTGTCCTGGATTTCCTGGGCCTTCTTGGTGTCGCCCGCGGCGCGCGCGGCGTCCAGGTCGCGGAACAGCATGCCGAGCTCACGGGCGTCAGCTTGCTTCAGGAAGGTGTAGATCTCTTCGATCAGCGCCGGGACCGAGGTCTTCTCGTGCATCGACTGGTCCGGCAGCGGGCCGAATTCCGAACGCAGCGCGGCGACCATCCAGCCCGACAGGTAGATGTAGCGGCGCTTCGTGGTGCCGAAGTGCTTCTTGATCGAGATCAGCTTCTGCTGGGCGATGAAGCCGTGCCAGCAGCCCAGCGACTGGGTGTAGTTGGCGGGGTCGGCGTCGTAGGCCGCCATGTCCGCGCGCATGATGCCGGCGGTGTACTTGGCGATTTCGAGACCGGTCTTGAACCGGTTCTGCAGGCGCATGCGGGCCACCGATTCCGGGTTGATCCCGTCCCAGGTGCCGCCCTTGCTCTTGATGAGCTGGCCCATCTCGATGATGTGGTCTTGATACGACATATGCCTCTTCCACGATCTGTCCGGGCGAACTCTTTCCCGGCGTCCTGAGGCAGCCACCTACGGCGCGAACTCCGCTCTGTGGAGTCGATCCGAGGTGCGGATGTCAAACTTTACAGAACCATCGTGTAATGTTGTAATGTGTGTGCATTACGGTGGAGTCTAGTTCATGGCCGAGCGTCGCCTCTATGTGGGGCCAAGCCTTCGGCGGCTGCGGCGCGATCACGGCCTGACCCAGGCGGACATGGCCGCCGACCTCGAGGTTTCGCCCTCCTATATCGCGCTTCTGGAGCGCAACCACAGGCCGCTCAGCGCCGAAATGCTGCTGCGCCTTTCCCAGACCTACAAGATGGACATGGCGGTCCTGGCCGGCGACGGCGGGTCGGACGAGCTGGCGCGACTGCAGGGCGTGCTCAAGGACCCGATGTTCGCCGACATCGACCTTCCGTCGCTGGAAACGGCCGACGTCACCACCAACTTCCCAGGGATCACCGAGGCTCTTCTGCGGCTCTACACCGCGTATCAGGAGGAGCAGCTCGCCCTGGCCGATCGCGGCGCGGAGGTTCCGGCCTCCAGCGGTGCGCGGGGCGCCGAGGACTCCGATCCGGTGGCCGAGTCGCGCCGGTTCCTTGCGGCCCGCCGCAACAGTTTCCCTATCCTCGATGACGCCGCCGAGCGGCTGGCTCAGGTCATCGCCAGCCATGACGGCATGGTCGGGTATCTGAAGGCCCAGCACAATCTGCGGGTCCGGCGCCTGCCGTCGAACGTCATGGTCGGCTCGATCCGGCGGCTGGACCGCCACCGCAAGGAGGTGCTGCTGGATGATGGCCTCGACGCCGCCAGCCAGACTTTCCAGCTTGGTCTGCAGATCGCCTATCTGGACATGCGCGGCGAGATCGAAAGCGTGGCCGCGGAGGGCAGCTTCACCACCGAGAGCGGCGAACGTCTGACCCGCCGGGCCCTGGCCAGCTATGCGGGCGCGGCCCTGATGATGCCCTACACGGCTTTCGCCAAGGCCGCGGAGACCCGGCGCTATGACATTGAGGCCCTGGCCCGGCAGTTCGGGGCCAGCTTCGAGCAGACCGCTCACCGACTCACCACCTTGCAGAAGCCGGGGCAGGAACGGGTGCCGTTCTTCTTCATCCGCGTGGACGAGGCCGGCAACGTCTCCAAGCGCCTCGACGGCGCGGGCTTCCCGTTCGCCAGGCATGGGGGCGGGTGTCCGCTCTGGTCGGTGCACCACGCCTTCCGCACGCCCCGTCAGATCGTCACCCAATGGCTGGAACTGCCAGACGGCCAGCGCTTCTTCTCGATCGCCCGCACCGTCACCGCCGGCGGCGGGGCCTATGGCGCGCCGCGGATCGAGCGGGCCATCGCGCTTGGTTGCGCCGCCGAACACGCCGACCGGCTGATCTACACGCAGAATCGCGCGGGGCAGGGACCGGACGATGCGACGCCCATCGGGGTCACCTGCCGGATCTGCCACCGCACGGAGTGCACGGCCCGTTCGGCGCCGCCGATCGGCCGTCAGATTCTGCCGGACGACATTCGCCGCACCAGCGCGCCTTTCGGCTTCTCCGACAGTTGATCGCACTGTCGGCAGAAGCGGTTGTGAACGCTGCGCCGCGAGATAAGGGCTTCAAACGCGCGCGCTTCCGTGCAGTAAAGCGCCCCCAGAGAAACAAGCGCCTAGCCGAGAGCACGGGACGGGAATGGATATCAGCAAGAGTCTTTGGGTCGATGATCTGTTGCACAGCTTCGTTGAGAAGGAGCTGTTGCCGGAGACTGGCGTAGGAGCCGACGCCTTCTGGGCCGCGCTGGAAAAGATCCTTGCGGACTTCACCCCGCGCAACGCGGCGCTGTTGCAGCGCCGCGACGAACTGCAGGCGCAGATCGACGCCTGGTGGCGGGAGCGCAAGGGCAAGCCCTTCGACGTCGCCGAGGAAACCGCCTTCCTGCGTGAGATCGGCTACCTGCTGCCGGAGCCGGACGATTTCGAGATCGCCACCCAGAACGTCGATCCGGAGATCGCCAAGCTCGCCGGACCGCAGCTCGTCGTGCCGGTCTCCAACGGCCGTTACGCCCTGAACGCCGCCAACGCCCGCTGGGGCAGCCTCTACGACGCTCTCTACGGGACAGACGCCATCGAGCCGCCGACCGGCGGCAAGGGCTATGACCCGGTGCGCGGCGGCAAGGTCATCGCCTATGCCCGCGCCTTCCTCGACCGTGCCGCGCCGCTCGCTGGCGGCTCGCACGCCGACGCTGTGGCTTACGTCGTCGGCGCGCAGGGCCTGGTCGTTCGCCTGAAGGACGGCAAGGAAGTCGCGCTTGCGACCCCCGCGCAGTACGTTGGCCGCCGCGGTTCGGCCGAGGCGCCGGGGGCGGTGCTGCTGCGCCACAACGGCCTGCACCTCGAGATCCTGATCGACCGCAGCCACTCGATCGGCAAGGACGATCCGGCCGGCGTCGCCGACGTCATCGTCGAGGCGGCCCTGACCGCCATTCAGGACTGCGAAGACTCCGTCGCCGCTGTCGACGCCGAGGACAAGACCAACGTCTACCGCAACTGGCTCGGCCTGATGCGCGGCGACCTCTCGGCTACCTTCGCCAAGGGCGGCCGCACCGAGACCCGCCGCCTCGACGACGACCGCCGCTATGTCGGCCTCGATGGTTCGGAAGTCGTCCTGCCGGGCCGCAGCCTGCTGCTGGTCCGCAACGTCGGCCACCACATGGTGACCGACATGGTCCGCCTCGGCGGCGAGCCGGTCTTCGAAACCGCCATCGACGCCCTGATCACCGTCGCTGCGGCGATCCACGACCTGAAGGCCCGCCGCAACAGCAAGGCCGGCTCGGTCTATGTCGTGAAGCCGAAGATGCACGGCCCCGACGAGGTCGCGCTCGCCGTTCGTCTGTTCGACCTGGTCGAAGACGCCCTGGGCCTGCCGCGCAACACCGTGAAGATCGGCGTCATGGACGAGGAGCGCCGCACCAGCGCCAACCTCAAGGCCTGCATCCAGGCCGCGCGCGAGCGGATCGTCTTCATCAACACCGGCTTCCTCGACCGCACCGGCGACGAGATTCACACCGCCATGGAGGCTGGCCCGGTGGTCCGCAAGGACGCCATGAAGTCCGAGCCCTGGCTCGCCGTCTACGAGAAGCGCAACGTCGAGATTGGTCTGGCTACCGGCTTCCCCGGCCGCGCCCAGATTGGCAAGGGCATGTGGGCCGCGCCGGACCAGATGCAGGCCATGCTGGCGGCGAAGATCGGCCACCCGAAGGCCGGCGCCAACACCGCCTGGGTTCCGTCGCCGACGGCCGCGGCGCTGCACGCGCTGCACTATCACGAGGTGGACGTCGCGGCCCTCCAGGCCTCGATGGGGGCCGCGGGCAAGACCGGCACGGACGAACTGCTGACCCCGCCGCTGGCCCGCTCGAACTGGAACGCCGCCGACATCCAGCAGGAGCTGGACAACAACGCCCAGGGCATCCTCGGCTACGTGGTGCGCTGGATCGACCAGGGCGTCGGCTGCTCCAAGGTGCCGGACATCCATGACGTCGGCCTGATGGAAGACCGCGCCACCCTGCGGATCTCCAGCCAGCACATCGCCAACTGGCTGCACCACGGGGTCTGCACCGAGGCGCAGGTTCGCGAAACCTTCGGCCGCATGGCCAAGGTCGTGGACGGCCAGAACGCCGACGATGCGGCCTACCAGCCGATGGCCGCCAACCCTGACGCCAGCATTGCCTACCAGGCAGCGCTGGAGCTGGTGTTCGAGGGCCGAGTTCAGCCGAACGGTTACACCGAGCACGTCCTCACCCGCCGCCGCCGCGAGCGGAAGGCCGAGCTGGCCAAGGGCTGAACCCCACGCCGCGCTTGCGGTGCGGCTTGATGTTCTGCAAATGTTCCACCCTCTTCCGGGCGAAGGGGGTGGAACATGCGCGGCTCTCAAGACAGCTTCGATTTCGGCTCGACTTCAGGCGGCGGTCGAGTGGCCGACGTCCTGTTTTTCGCGATCCGACCGCCGCCGGACGAGGTCGCGGCTCTCGCCGATCTTGGCCGGCGGCTGGTTCGGGCTAGCAGCCTGAAGGCCACCGCCGTCGCCGCCCAGCGTCTGCATATCTCGCTGGTGGGCTGGCGGCCCGACAGCGCCGCCGGCGTCGATGTCGCACGCGAGATCGGCCGTCGGATCGTCTGGCCGGCCTTCGATGTCGTTCTGAGCGCTGCGATGAGTTTCGGCCGTTCGGGATCTCGCCCGCTCGTGCTCGGCTGTTCGCCGGGAGCCGCCTGGGCGCTCACCGGGCTGCATGATCGGCTGCTGGAAACCGCCGCTTTGTGCGGTGTCGGCTTGCGCGGTCGCGCGGCCTTCGAGCCGCATCTCACCCTGGCCTATTCGCAGTCGGCCATAGCCGAGCGTCTGTTGCGCGCGCCGATCCGCTGGAGGGCCAGCGAGCTGATGCTTATCCGCAGCGAGCGGGGCAGGGGCCGCCACACCGAACTCGGACGTTGGCCCTTCCGAGCCATGCCTTCACAAGGCTAGTCCAAGCGGACGTGAATTTGAGGGATTCGGCGGATGACCACGATCTACGGGATCAAGGCCTGCGACACGATGAAGAAGGCCCGCGCCTGGCTCGAGGCTCATGGCGTGGCTTACGACTTCCACGACTACAAGGCGGTCGGCATCGACCGCGCGCATCTCGAGGATTGGACGCGCCGGGTCGGTTGGGAAGTGCTGCTGAACCGCTCGGGCACGACCTTCCGCAAGCTGCCCGACGCCGACAAGACCGGCATCGACGCAGCCAAGGCCATCGACCTGATGCTGGCGCAGCCGTCGATGATCAAGCGCCCGGTGCTGGAGAGCGGCGGCAAGCTGCTGGTCGGATTCAAGCCCGATCAGTACGAGGCGGCCTTCGCCTAGAGCGCGTTCCGCAAAGCGGAATCCGGTTTTGCGATCAGAATGCGCTCAAACCGTTGATGCTAGAGCCCGAACGGATAGGTCTCGTCGGGGCCTGTCGGCGGCGGGGCGGGCAGGGCGTCCACCGGTCCGGTCTCGTCGAACCAGACATAGGCGTCGAACTGCCCCGCCAGCGAAGCGGCGGAATAGTGGCTGAGTCGTTCGGTGTCCTGCCGATAGATCACCCCGATGAACCGTTCGAGCCGTGGTTCGGCCAGCGCCTCGCGAAGCGTCTCATGCACGCCTGATCGGAGGTCCAGCAGGAAGCGCGGCAGCCCGGCCTCATGCGCCAGCCGCTCGTAGCTGCCCGCCAGCGAGGGACGAATCTGCTTGATCTCCAGCGGCCCGTCCCAGTCGGTGGCGCAGGCGACTGTCCCTGCATGGGTCCCCATGCCGACCAGGGCGGCCTGCGGACCGAACCGCTCGCGACAGAGTTGGCCGATATTCAGCTCGCCGCGGTTGCGGCCCATCTCCGTCTTGGAGGCGTCGCCGATGTGCGAGTTGTGCGCCCAGACGACCGCCTTGGCGCCGGCGCCGCGGGCGGCGAGCACCTGCTCCAGCGTCTCGAACATGTGCGTGTCGCGGAGATTCCAGCTCTCGGCCGCGCCATAGTAGATCGCGCGATAATAGGCCTCGGCGTTTTTCACCAGTCGCGCGTTGGCCGCGGCGTCCAGCGCGTCGCTGCCGTCCGCCAGGCGCCGTTCCAGCAGGTCGCGCAGCACCGCCATGACCGCTGCCTCGCAACGGGCATAGCCTTCGCTCAGCGCCATTCGCCCATAGGCCTGTGGCTCCTTGGCCCAGGGGGTCAGGCAACCGTACCGCTCCCGCGCCACCTGGGCCGCCGGCGGATCGGTGCGGTCCAGGTAGTCCAGCACCGCGCGGATCGACGCCGACAGGCTGTAGAGATCCAGGCCGTGCAGGCTGACCTGGTCATCGGCCGGCCGTCCTTCGTTCCAGTCGCGGAGCCATCGGACGAACTCGGCGAACTCCCGGTTCCGCCACATCCAGGTAGGAAAGCGCAGGAAAGGCGCCTCGCTTTCCGCCGACTGGGGCTGGCCACGGACATAGCGGTCCAGCGTCGCCGCATCCGGCCAGTCGGCCTCCAGGGCGACGACACGAAACCCATGTTCCCCGATCAGCCGGCGGCTGATCGCGGCGCGCGCGCGATAGAACTCCGACGTCCCATGGCTCGCTTCGCCGAGCAGCACGACCCTGGCCTGCGCGAAGCGGTCGAAGGCCGCGCCGAACGCCGCGTCCTCAGGCGCCGGCAGCGGCTCAGCCGCTTCCCGGATCAGCAAGGCAAGCCCATGAGGCTCGCCTTTCGGTGGCTCGGCTGGCTGCCGCTGGGCTGAGGCTCGTTCCTCGCCCCAGCCTTCCTGACCGATCAGTGGGACGAAGCCGACCCCGCCGAGGTCTTCCTGTTCGAAATCGCCGGCGGATGTGCGGGTCAGCCTGACCAGCCGCTGCTCGCCGCCCGGCTCGCCGACCGGCATGACCAGTCGGCCGCCCGGCTTGAGTTGGGCCTTCAGGCTCTCGGGCGGGCGCGGCCCGGCTGCGGCGACAAGAATGGCGTCGAAGGGCGCGGCCTGCGGCAGGCCCAGGCTGCCGTCGCCGCAATGGATCTCGACATTGTCGATTCCCAGGCGCTTCAGCCGCTCGGTCGCGGCTTGCGCCAGGTTCTCGTGCCGCTCGATGGCGTCGACCCGCCGGGCGATGGCGCCCATCACGGCCGCGGCATAGCCCGATCCCGCCCCGACCTCGAGCACCGTGTCCTTCGGCTTCAACGCCGCCGCCTCGACCATGGCCGCGACGATGTAGGGCTGGGAGATGGTCTGCCCGGCGTCGATCGGAAGCGGCGCATCGTCATAGGCGAAGTCCTGTAGCGCCTCCGGTACGAAGGCTTCGCGCGGAACCTCGCCCATGGCCTTCAGAACGGCAGGATCGTGGACGTTTCGGCGCAAAAGCTGCCGTTCGACCATCAATGCACGGGCATGAGGCATGTCGATCATGGCGATCTCCTCCCGGCTCCGAACTCGGACAAGGGCGACCCGTTCCGCGTGCGATGAGAGAGTTTGCTCTCGATCACGAACATGAAGAAGATTTCATTCCGGTCCCTGCATCCAAAGGGGCAGGGCGGCGCCTCTTTCCTCGCAGAAACGGGGCCAACGGCCCGTGTCGAGAGAAGGAGAAACGACAATGGAAGAAGTCCTGGTCCCACTAGGGTTCTTCGCGATGATCGCCGCGATCGTGATCGTGCCGCGGTATCTGAAGAGCCTCGAACGCCAGAAGCTGCAGGAGACGCTGCGGGCTTCGATCGAGAAGGGCGCCGAACTGCCGCCCGAGGTCGTTCAGGCGCTGACCAGCGACGTGAAGGCCCCGCCTTCGCCGTATCGGGATCTTCGTTCCGGCGTGATCTGGCTCGGCCTGGCGGTCGGCCTCGCCGCGATGGGCTTTGCGATCTCCTTCGAGGAGCCGGACGCCCTCTACCCGATGCTGGGCGTCGCCGCCTTCCCGGGCTTCATCGGCCTTGCGCTGATTATCCTGGCCGCCTTCGGCCGTCGCAAGCACTGACCCTCAAAGGGGGAGGGGAATGCCCAGATGAAGGGCGCTCAAACATCAAGGCTCACCAGTCTGCATGACGTCGAACTCGCGGCCCTGTCCGCCGCGGGCGATCGTGCGGCCTTCGGTGAGCTTGTACGCCGACACGGCTCGTCGGTTCGCGGTCTGCTGCGCCGGATGGGCGCGCCCGCGAGCGAGGCGGACGATGTCGCGCAGGATGCGTTCCTCGCCGCGTTCGAGCGGATCGGCGAGTTTCGCGGCCAGGGGACGTTCGTCGGCTGGGTCAGGAAGATCGCGGCCCGCCAGTACCTGCGCCGCCTTCAGCGCGACAAGCGCATCGCCAGCCTGGCCGCCGAAGCGCAGGACCTGGTGGAAGAGCCCCGCGCGGCGGACGGCGCGGGCAGGATCGACCTGGACGAAGCTTTACGCGCCCTGGCCCCGGCCGAGCGCATCTGCGTGTCCATGTGCTACGGCGCGGGGCTCTCTCATGCGGAGGCCGCCGACGCCTTGAATCTGCCGCTGGGAACGGTCAAGTCCCATGTCAAACGTGGTCTGGATAGGCTCAGGGCGCGACTGGCGCCGCCGAGCGGACAATCGGAAGGGAGGCGCGAGAATGGCTGAGCTCGACTTCGAGCGGCGTCTGGAACGCCTCTTCGCAGAACCTCCGGCTTTCCCGGACGCCGAGGCCTTCGCCTCGCGCGTTGAGCAGAAGCTGACCCGCGGCTGGAACCTGCGCCGCTGGACGATCGGCGTCGCCGGCCTGGCGGGCGGGGTGATCGGGGCCAGCCAGCTCCTGATGTCGAACTTCATGCGGCAGGTCGAAACCGCCTCGGAGGGCTCGACCCAGCTCCTGCAGGCGGGAGTGCAGCAATTGGCCCCGCGCGCCGAACTCCTATCCATGCTGCCTGCCGGTTCATCCGTGGTATGGATCGCCAGCGGAATGGCGGTGCTTGCCATCGGCTTCGTGGTGACCCGTGTGTTTGAGGAGTTCTAGCCATGTCGGCCCAACGTCAGGAAACGATCCGTCGGGTGAGCGCGCCCGATATCACCGCGCGTAAGGGGGCGACGCCGATCGTCTGCCTGACCGCCTACACCGCGCCGGTGGCGGAGATCCTCGACGAGCACTGCGACATCATGCTGGTCGGCGACTCCGTCGGCATGGTGGTCCACGGCCTGCCCAACACCGTGGGCGTCACCATGGAAATGATGATTCTCCACGGCCAGGCGGTCATGCGCGCGGCCAAGCGCGCCATGGTGGCGATCGACATGCCGTTCGGATCGTACGAAGGCGCGCCGGAAGAGGCCTACGCCAACGCCGCGCGGCTTATGAAGGAGACCGGCGCCCAGGCGGTGAAGGTCGAGAGCGGCCCCACCGTTGCGGCGACTATCGAGTACCTGGTCAAGCGCGGCATCCCGGTGATGGGCCACGTGGGCCTGCGGCCGCAGGCGACCCTGATCGACGGCGGCTTCAAGGCCAAGGGCAAGTCGGCCGAGGAGCGGGCTCGCATTCTGGAGGAAGCCAAGGCCACCGCTGCGGCCGGCGCCTTCTCGATCGTGGTCGAAGGGGTGGCCGAGGGCCTGGCCCGGGAGATCACCCAGGCCGTGACCGTCCCGACCATCGGCATCGGCGCCTCGGCCGGCTGCGATGGTCAAGTCCTGGTGGTCGACGACATGCTGGGCCTGTTCGACTGGACGCCGAAGTTCGTGCGCCGCTACGGCGACCTCCGCGGTGAGATCAGCAAGGCGGTCGCTGCCTATGCCGACGATGTCCGCGCCCGCCGTTTCCCCGGCCCGGCCGAGATTTACTACGCCAAGGCGGGTTGAGCCTTCCTGTCGAAAGGATGAACGAACGGCTCCGGTCTGGTTCAGACCGCCACTGTTAGCTTCTTCCCAAGGTCGCCAACCGGTCCTTCGGGGCCGGCGGCGGCGCGGGCAAAGGAGCTAGAGCCATGACGAATAAGATGATGCGGGCTGCGATGGCCCTGACGATCGCCGGCGCTGTCGCCCTTCCGGCGAGCCAGGCCGCCGCGGGGACCTCGAAGACGGAAAGCGCGCTCATCGGCGCTCTGCTCGGCGGTGTCGCCGGTGCCGCTGTCGGCGATGGCAAGACCGGCGCAGTGGCCATCGGCGCCGTCGCGGGCGCCGCCCTGGGTGTCGCCGTGGACAAGAGCAACGACCGCAGCAAGTACCGCAGCGGCTACAGCTATCGTCAGCCGCAGTCCTATTACGGCGACAGGGGCTACCGGGTCAGCGATCGTGGCTACTACGGGCCGAGCCGCTACACTCGCTACGACTACGGCTATCGCCGCTAGAATGTGAGCGCCGCGAAAGCGGCGCTCATTTTCATTCATGATAACAATCTGCTGCGGCCCTGTTTGAAGGTTCCGCGGGTTTATCGTCTGGCGGGAGTTCGGCGCCTGCACGATGTCGAAATGGCGGCCGCGGCCCGCGGAGCTGTGAAAACCGGTTTCGTTCGTGGCTGAACGCGCTCTAGTTTCCGGCCGATGGGGCAGCTTCTCAACGTCGTCCGCGCGGCCGGTTCGAAAACCACGGTCCGCATCCTGATCGCCCTCGTGGCAGGCCTCGTCGTCGGCGCGCTGCTCGCGGGACAACCCTATATCGAGCGCCTCATCGCGATCGCCGATCCGATCGGCGGCATGTGGCTCGACGCCCTGCGGATGACCATCGTGCCGCTGGTCTTCTCGCTGCTGGTGGTAGGCGTCTCCTCCGCCGCCGGGACCGTGGCGGCTGGTGGGACCGCGGCGCGGGCGCTTGCAATGTTCGCGGTCCTGCTGATCGCCAGCGCTACCTTCGGGGCCCTGGTCGTGGGCGGGGTCCTCAGCCTGTGGCCCGCGCCGTCCGCCGCCGTCGCCGGCCTGCGCGAGGCGGCTGGGCATTCGACGACGAAGCTGCCGGAGTTCCCCGGCGTCGCCGCCTGGCTGCGAGCCTTCATCCCGACCAACCCGCTACAGGCCGCGGTCGAGACCAACATGGTCCCCCTGGTGGTTTTCGCCCTGCTGTTCGGCCTGGCGGTGACGCGTATCCGCGACGAGCTCAGGAACGTCCTTGTCGGCGTCTTCCAAGGCGTCATGGACACCATGCTGGTGCTTGTTCAGTGGGTGCTCTACGTCGCGCCGATCGGGGTCTTCGCCCTAGCGCTGATCGTCGGCGCCAAGGCCGGGGTGGGCGCGGCCGGCGCGCTGGGCCACTACATCCTGATCCTCTCGGGGGTCTGCATTTCCGTCGGGCTGCTGTGCTACCTGCTGGCTCTGCTGGCCGGAGTTTCGCTCGGCGCATTCGCTCGCGCGGTCGCCCCTGCGCAGGTGGTGGCGTTCTCGACCCAGTCTTCGATCGCGTCGCTTCCGGCGATGGTCGCAGGCGCCCGTCAGCTTGGAGCCTCGGAAACCTCGATTGGGATGGTGCTGCCGCTGGCAGTCTCCCTGTTCCGGATCACCAGCCCGGCCGCCAACATTGGCGTGGCCGTTTACAGCGCGCACGTCTACGGCGTTCCGCTGAACCCGGCCCTGGTGATCGTCGCCATCGGCGTTGCGGCTGTGATCAGCCTGGCCTCGGTCGGACTGCCCGGACAGATCACCTTCTTCACCACGACCGGGCCCCTGTGCCTGGTGCTCGGCGCGCCACTCGAACTGCTGCCGATCCTGCTGGCGGTGGAGACCATCCCCGACATCTTCCGAACCGTCGGCAACGTCACCGCTGACCTGGCGGTCACCTGCCTGTCGGGCCGGACGGCGGGGGACGAGCCATGACGAAGGCCGCGCCTGCCCGAGGACGTCGTCGCAAGGGGGAGGGGGCCGACCTGCGGGGCGCCATCCTCGACGCCGCCGAGCAGCTCTTTTCCGCCCATGGCTTCTATGGCGTCACCACCCGGCAGGTGGCTGCCGAGGCAGGCGTCGATGCGGCGCTTATCCACTACTACTTCGGGACCAAGCGCGACCTGTTCGATGCGGTGTTCGCCCGCAGGGCAGAGGTGCTGAACTCCGTGCGCCTGGCCGCTCTGCACGCTTATGAGGCCGAACACGCGGGCAATCTCACCGCCGTGGGCGTCGTGGAAGCCTTCATCGCGCCTATGATCGAGATGTCGCTGACCGGCGAGCCGGGCTGGAAGAACTATTTCCGCCTCGTCGCCTTGGTGAACAACACGCCGGCCTGGGGCGGGGAGACCATGCATCGGTTCTTCGATCCCATGGTCCACGAGTTCATAGGCGCCCTGCAGCGAGCCCTGCCCGAGGCCGAGCTGCGCGATCTCTACTGGGGCTATCAGTTCCTTACCGGCTCGATGATGCTGGCCCTCTCGGAGACCGGCCGCATCGACCAGCTTTCCGACGGCCTTTGCCGGTCCACCGACCTGGCCGCCGTGCGGGCGAGGCTTTTCGACTATGGCGCGGCGGGTTTTGAGGCCATCGTAGGCCGGAATCGCTGAGCCCACGGCGAGCGTTGCAGCGACGCGTCGCCCGCTATAGGTTCCGCCGCTCTGAACCTACCGTTTGTTCGCCCGGAGTCCCCCCGACGTGGTCGATGTCTTTGATGAAGTCGAGGAGCAGCTTCGCTCTGAGCGTTACAAGTCGCTCGCGCTGAAGGTGCTTCCTATCCTGGGCGGAGTTCTGGCCGTCGCCCTCGTGGCCGCCTTGGCGATCTGGGGCTACCAGCATTTCCGGAACCAGGCCGCGGCCGAAGCATCCGAGAAATACGCTCAGGCCATCGACGCCTTCAACGCGGGCCGCCGCGACGAAGCCATCCGCCTATGGGGCGAGGTCGGCGAAGGATCGTCCAAGGCCTACAAGTCGCTGGCCCTGCAGCACCTGGGCGGGATGAAGCTGGCCGACAACAAGCCGGCCGAGGCGGTCAAGCTGTTCGATCAGGCCGCCGACGCCGCGCCGAACGCCATCATTGGCGACGTGGCGCGCCTCAAATCCGCCTTCGCCCTGCTGGACACCGCTCCCTACAAGGATATGGAGGCGCGTCTGACGCCGCTTACCGAAGAAGGTCGTCCGTACCGCGCCGAGGCGCGCGAAGCGCTTGCCTTCGCCAAGCTCATGGCTGGCGATCTGGCTGGCGCGCGCAACGATTTCGTCGTCATCGGCCTGATGGCCGACGCCGGCGAGGCCGCGCGTCAACGCGCCCAGGCCGCGCAGGCGATGATCGACTCCGGAACCGTCAAGGCGCTGCCGGCGACGGTGAAGGCCGCGCTGGCGCTTCCGCCCCTGCCTCAAGCCCCGCCGGCCGGAGCCCCCGCTCCGGCCCAGGCTGCTCCCCAAACGCCCGCTCCCGGAGCCCAATGACCTCCATGCGCCGTCCCAGCCTCCTCGTTCTGTTCCTGGCGGCGAGCGTCGCCGTGAGCGGCTGCTCGACCGTCAACCGGCTCAATCCCTTCAATCGGGATGACGAGGCGCCGCAGGAAACGGCCGCCGAGGGGCAACGCATCGCCATCGTCGCCGCCGACGAAAAGCTGGAAGTCGCCGAGGCCCTGAAGGGGGCCGATTTCTTCCTGCCGACGCCCGAGGCGATCACGAGCTGGCCGCTGCCCGGCGGAACGCCGGAACAGGCGGTCGGCCATCCGGAAGCCGGCGGTAGTCTGTCGATCGCCTGGAAGCGCGGCTTCGGCGAAGGCTCCGATCGCGGTCATCATGTGACCGCCCCGCCCGTCGCGGCCAACGGCAAGATCTACGTCATGGACGGCGGCGCCACGATCACCGCGTTCGATGCGCAATCGGGTTCGCAGGTCTGGCGCACCAACGTGCGGCCGGATTCTCGCCGAGACAAGGAAGCGTTCGGCGGCGGTTTGGCGATCGCCGACGGCAAGCTCTACGTGAGCTCCGGCTACCGCTTCGTCGCCCAGTTGGACGCCGAAACCGGCGCCGTGGGCTGGCGCACCAACACCGAGCAGCCCCTCCACGCCGCGCCGACCGTCTCCGGCGGCCGCATCTTCGTGGTCGCGGTCGACAACACCTTGCTGACCTTCGACACCGCCACCGGCGCTGCGGGCTGGAACTATCAGGCGCTCACCGAGCCGGCCCGCGTCCTGGCGGCGTCGAGCCCGGCGGTCTCGGGCGACACCGTCGTCGCATCGTTCGGTTCAGGCGAACTGGTCGCCCTGCGGGCCGCCAACGGCAACGACCTGTGGAACGAGGCGCTCAGCCGCGCCAACCGCAACAACGCTCTCTCCGAGATCCGCGACATCGCCGGCCGCCCGGTCATCTACCAAGGCGACGTGTTCGCCGTGAGCCACTCGGGCGTCTTTGCGGCGACCGACCTGCGCACCGGCCAGGCGCGCTGGAGCCTTCCGGTCACCGGCATCACCACGCCGTGGCCCGCGGGCGACGTGGTCTATGTCGTCTCCAAGGCCGGCGAGGTGATCTGCGTCGCCCGCGAAAGCGGCCAGATCTACTGGATCCAGGACCTGGGCGCGCCGCGTGAGAAGCGCGCCAGTGGCTTCCTGGGCATCGGCCGCAAGAAATTCACGGTCCGGCCGGTCTGGTCCAGCCCGCTGCTGGCGTCGAACCGCCTGATCCTGGTGGGAACCAGCGGCGAGCTTGTCGCGCTGAACGCCAAGACCGGTGCGGTCGAGAAGACCATGAAGATCGGAGGGCCGGCCATGATCGGTCCGATCGCCGTCAACGGAACCGTCTATGTCGTGACCGATGAGGCTCAACTCATCGCCCTGCGCTAAAAGACTGGGTGCAGGACTGAACAATGCCTATGCGGCTTGCCATCGTCGGACGACCCAACGTCGGGAAATCGACGCTTTTCAACCGGCTGGCCGGGAAGAAGCTTGCGATCGTCGACGACCAGCCCGGCGTCACCCGTGACCGGCGCTTCGGCGTTGGGCGCATCGGCGACATCGACCTTGAACTGATCGACACGGCCGGCTTCGAGAATGTCAGCGACGACAGCCTCGAAGCCCGGATGCGCCAGCAGACCGAAACCGCGATCGAGGAGGCGGACGTCGCCCTTTTCGTGGTGGACGCGCGCGAGGGCGTGACCCCCATAGACAAGGTGTTCGCCGAACTGCTGCGCAAGCACGACAAGCCGGTGATCCTGGCCGCCAACAAGGCCGAGGGGAAGGCGTCCGACGCGGGGGTGAACGAGGCATTCGGGCTGGGCCTTGGCGAGCCCATCGCCATCTCGGCCGAGCACGGCGAGGGCATGGCCGACCTCTATCAGGCGCTGCTGGCGGTCTGGCCGGAGGTGGACGAGGAAGAGGACGAGGACGCCGACAAACCGGTCCGCATCGCGATCGTCGGACGCCCCAACGCGGGCAAGTCGACCCTGGTGAACAAGCTGATCGGCGAAGACCGTCTGCTGACCGGTCCCGAGGCCGGCATCACCCGGGACGCCATTCCCGTCGACTGGACCTGGGAGGGCCGGCCTGTACGGCTGGTCGATACCGCGGGCCTGCGACGCAAGGCCAAGGTCCAGGAAAAGCTCGAAAAGCTGTCCACCAGCGACACCATTCGCGCAATCACCTTCGCCGAGGTGGTGATCCTGGTCATGGACGCGACCCATCCGTTCGAGATCCAGGACCTGCAGATCGCCGACCTCGTGGAGCGGGAAGGCCGGGGCCTGGTCTTCTGCCTGACCAAGTGGGACCTGGTGGAGAACCAGGGCGCTCGGCTCAAGGAGATCATCGAGGAAGCTGGGCGCTTGCTGCCGCAACTGCGCGGCTCGCCTGTGGTGGCCCTGTCCGCGGAGACCGGCCGCCACCTGGACCGCCTGATGCCGGCGGTGTTCAAGGTGCATGGCGATTGGTCCACCAAGGTGAAGACCCGGGACCTGAACGACTGGCTTCAGATGGCGCTCGAGCGGCATCCGCCGCCCGCCGTCAATGGCCGCCGGGTGAAGCCGAAATACATGGCCCAGACCAAGTCGCGGCCCCCGACCTTCGTGCTGTTCGCGACCCGCGCGGATCAGTTGCCGGACCACTATCGCCGCTACCTGATCAACTCGCTGCGCGAGAGCTTCGACCTGCCCGGCGTTCCGATCCGGGTGACGGTGAAGTCGAACCGCAACCCCTATGCCGAGGGCGAGGAGAAGGGTGGGCCGGCGCCGAAATCGTCCGCGCCGACCTTCGCGCCGAAGATCGCCAAGAAGGTGGCTCAGCCCAAGGGCGTGGCCGCCGTGCGCGCCAAGGGCGCCGGCGCTGCGGTCGAAGTCGTGGAGAAGCCGAAACCCAAGGCCAAGCCGAAGACCAAGCAGGTCGCGCCGGGAAAGCCGAAGGTCGGCGCAGGCCCCACGCCCAAGGGCCGCGCCGCCAAGCTGGCCCGCCCCGGCGTCAAGCCGAAGCGAGCTTCCCGGCCGACTTCCAGTCGGCGAAGCGGACGTTGACCTTCGGCAGGCCGAGATCGGCCTGCGCCAGCTCGACGATCAGCGGACCGATTTCCGACGGATGGGGCAGGGTCATGGGATCCTCGCCCGGCATCGCCTCCGCGCGCATCTTGGTGCGCATGGCGCCCGGGTCGATCAGGGCCGCGCGGACCGTGGTGTTTTCGAGTTCGTCGGCCCAGGTCCGGACCAGATGCTCGACGGCCGCCTTGGTCGCGCCGTAGGGCCCCCAGAACGCCTTCGGCCGTTCGACCCGACCGCTGGTGAAAAAGAGCCCGCGGCCGGAAGGCGCAGCGCGCAGCAGGCGCTCGGTCGAGCGGATCAGTCGATAGGTCGCCGTCAGGTTGGCCGCCACGACCTTGTCCCACAGGGGCGGGTCGATATGGCCGACGGGGGTCAGCGCCCCAAGGATGGCGGCGGCATGAACCAGGACGTCCAGGCGGCCGAAGCGCTGGTGGATCGCCAGGCCCAAGGCGTCGATGTCATCGCCCTTGGTCAGGTCCAGCGGCACGAGCGTGGCCGATTTGCGGGTGACCGCCTTGATCTCGTCGTCGAGTTCCTCGAGCGCGCCCTGGTTGCGCCCCGTGGCGATGACCTGGGCGCCGGCCTTGGCGAGGGCCAGGGCGCATTCGCGGCCGATACCGCGCGTAGCGCCCGTGACCAGGGCGATGCGGCCGTCGAGGGGAAGGGATTCAGTCATGACTGGGCTCTTGAAGCGGGCGGTTGGCGTAGCGCTGCGCGAGCACCGCGCAGGCCATCAGTTGGAACTGGTGATAGAGCATCACCGGCAAAAGCACGAACCCTACGGTGGCGGCGGGAAACAGGACGCCCGCCATCGGGACGCCGGCCGCAAGGCTCTTGTTGCAACCAGCGAAGGCCATGGCGATCTCGTCGTCTTTCGAAAAGCCGCGGGTCCGGGCCAGGGCGATCATGAAACTCAGCGAAAGCGCCAGCAGGATCAGGCAGCAGACGATAATGCGCGCCAGGTCGACGGCGGAGACCTTCGACCAGATCCCGGCGACCACGGCTCCTGAAAACGCGTTGTAGACGACCAGCAGGATCGAGCCTCGGTCCGCCAGGGCCAGACGCTTGCTGTGCTTCAGCATCCATCCGCTGATCCAGCGCCGCAGCAGTTGGCCGGCGACGAAGGGCGCCAGGAGTTGCAGCAGGATCGCCTCGAACGACCCGAAGGAGAGGCCGCCGCCTTGCGAGTTCCCTATCAGCAGGCCGACCAGCAGCGGGGTGACGAACATGCCCAGCAGGTTCGAGACCGACGCGCCGCAGACCGCCGCCGCTACATTGCCTCGGCCGATGATGGTGAAGCCGATCGCCGATTGGATCGTGGACGGCAGGCAGGCCAGGTAGACGAGCCCGGGCGCGAGCGCCATCGGGACGATCCAGGAGGGCAGGTGCGAGGCGCCGAGGCCAACCGCCGGCCAGAGCAGGAAGGTGGTGGCGAGCACGACGCCATGCAAACGCCAGTGCATCAGGCCCTTCAGCACGGCGTCAGGGCTGAGCCTGGCCCCATGCAGGAAGAACACCAGCGCGATCCCGGCCTTGGTCAGCCAGGACACCAGGTCGGCGGTTTCCCCCCGCGCCGGAAGCACCGACGCAAGGACGACCATGCCGACGATCGCAGCGATGTATCCGTCCAGGCCTAGGGTCTTGAGCCGGGCCCGTAGGCCGACGCTCACGCGTCGACCAGGAACGAGAGCTGGCGGTCGGTCCCGTCGTTACGGCCTTCGGCGATTTCACGATCCAGCAGGCGGGTCGGGTAGTCGCCCGTGAAGTAGTGGTCGGTGAACTGCGGGCTCGCCGGGTCGCGCGGTTCGGACTGCATGGCGGCGTAGAGGCCGTCGACCGAGAGGTAGCCCATGCTGTCCACCTCGAGGATCTTGGCGATCTCCTCGACCGACTTGTTGGCCGCCAGCAGGTGCTCGCGGTCGGGCATGTCGATGCCGTAGTAGTCGGGCCACATGATCGGCGGCGAGGCCGAGCGCAGGTGGACTTCCTTCGCGCCGGCCTCACGGACCATGCGGACGATCTTCAGAGAGGTCGTGCCCCGGACGATCGAGTCGTCGATGAGCACCACGCGTTTGCCGGCCAGCACGGCGCGGTTCGGGCTGTGCTTCATGCGCACGCCGAGCTCGCGCACGCCCTGGGTCGGCTGGATGAAGGTTCGGCCGACATAGTGGTTGCGGATGATCCCCATTTCGAAGGGGATGCCGCTTTCCTGCGAATAGCCGATCGCAGCCGGCACGCCGGAGTCCGGCACCGGCACCACGACGTCGGCTTCGACGCCGGATTCCTGGGCCAGGCGCTGCCCCATGCGCTTGCGGACGTCGTAGACCGAGCGGCCGTTCACGACGCTGTCCGGGCGGGCGAAGTAGACGTATTCGAAGACGCAGGGCCGCGCCCTGGCGGCCGGGAAGGGCTTCAGGCTGCGGATGCCCTTGTGGTCGATCACGACGATTTCGCCATGCTCGACGTCGCGCACGAACTTCGCACCGATCATGTCGAGGGCGCAGGTTTCCGAGGCCAGCACCGGCTTGCCGTCGAGTTCGCCAAGAACCAGCGGACGGATGCCGAGCGGGTCGCGGGCGCCGATCAGCTTCTTGTTGGTGAGGGCGACGAGGGCGTAGCCGCCTTCGATCTTCGAAAGGGCGTCGATGAAGCGCTCGACGAACTTGGCTTTGCGCGAGCGGGCCAGCAGGTGGAGAATCACTTCGGAGTCCGAGGTGGACTGGAAGATGGCGCCTTCGGCGACCAGTTGATCGCGCAGGGTCAGGAAATTGGTGAGGTTGCCGTTGTGGGCCAGGGCGACGCCGCCGGCTTCGAGGTCGGCGAACATCGGCTGGACGTTGCGGATGAAGCTGCCGCCAGCGGTGGAATAGCGGGTGTGGCCGATGGCCGAGTGGCCGGGCAGGCGATCGACGAGGTCGGGCCCCGCAAACGCATCCCCGACGTGCCCCATGTGGCGCTCGGTGTGGAAGCGCTGGCCGTCGAAGACTGCGATGCCGCAAGCCTCCTGGCCGCGGTGTTGAAGGGCGTGTAGGCCAAGAGCCGCGATCGCCGCCGCAGCCCGGGTGTCGTAAACGCCGAAGACGCCGCACTCGAGTCGCGGCGTGTCGTCGTCAGGGTCCCGGAAGCTCGGCTGGCGGTATCGATCTTGATCCTGAGTCATCGGGATTTCTCCACCAGATCGTCGAGCCTGCGTCGTTCGCGCGGGTCATAGCCCCCAGCGTCGCCAGAGTCACGCTGGTCCGTCGCCGAACCGTCAAGAACCGCGCCGCCTATGGACGGCGCAAGCCTGTCTGCCATGTCTAAGCCCTTGGGCGCAAAGGCCTTTAGGATATGAGCCGAAGCGCTGGTCAGCGGATAAAACGCCGCACCGGTCATCCATTTCGGCACCCGGTCCGGCGGTGTGGCCGCTTCGAAGGCCAGGTGGAGAGCGCCGAGCACGACAAGCGCGCGCAGAACCCCAAATCCCAGGCCGATCGTGCGGTCCAGCACGCCCAGCACATGGGTGTTGTGCACCCCGCGCACCATGGCGCCCCCGGTGATACGCAATGTCGCATACACGACGACAAAGACCACGAGGCCGGCCACCACGGAGGCGAGCCAATCCGGATCGATGCTTTCCCTCGCCAGCGGGGCGGTCCAGCGTAGCCCGTAGATCGCGATGACGGCCGCCAGCACGAAGGAGAGGGCGCGGACCATCTCGCGGGTCGCGCCGCTGAAGAAGCCCAGCGCCGCCGAGGCCAGGAGGATCGAAAGGACGACGATGTCGAACCAGGGCAAGGGGCTCACTCCCACTGGTTGTCGCCGATGCGGCGGATGGCGTCTCCGAGGCGCGTCACGCCGGTGACTTTCATGCCGTTCGCATCCAGGTCCTGGGGGCCGAGCACGTGCTTGAAGCCGAGCTTGGCGGCCTCGCGCATGCGGGAGTCCATCCGGCTGACGGGGCGGATATCGCCCGAGAGGCTGATCTCGCCGAAGACCACGCAGTCCTGAGGCAGGGCCTCGTCCAGGGCCGAGGAGGCGAGGGCGGCGGCAGCGGCTAGGTCGGCCGCCGGCTCGGTGACGCGCAGGCCGCCGGCTACGTTCAGATAGACGTCGCGGTCGCCCAGGGAGAGCCCGCAGCGAGCTTCCAGCACGGCCAGGACCATGGCCAGGCGTCCGGAATCCCAGCCCACCACGGCGCGCCGGGGCGTGCCGTAGGCGGACGGTGCGACCAGGGCCTGGAACTCCACCAGAACCGGCCGCGAGCCCTCGATCCCGGCGAACACCGCCGCGCCCGCGGCGCGCTCGCCCGAGGTGTCGAGAAAAAGAGCCGACGGGTTCCTGACCTCGCCGAGGCCGGCGTCGCCCATCTCGAAGACCCCGATCTCGTCGGTCGCGCCGAAGCGGTTCTTGGCGCCTCGCAGGATGCGGAACGGATAGCCGCGCTCGCCCTCGAAGGTCAGGACGGCGTCTACCATGTGCTCCACGACCCGCGGGCCGGCGATGGCGCCGTCCTTGGTGACGTGGCCGACCAGGATCATGGCGACGGACTGCTTCTTCGCCATTCGCACGATTTCGCCTGCCGCAGCGCGGACCTGGGTGACCGAGCCGGGCGCGGCCTCGTGGGCGTCGCTCCACATGGTCTGGATCGAGTCAATCACCACCAGATCGAACTTCTCGCGCTTCAGGCCGTCGAGGACCTCGCGCAGGGAGGTTTCGGCCGCCAGGCGCACCGGGGCGTCGCCCAGGCCCATGCGCTGGGCGCGACCGCGCACCTGCTCGATGGCCTCTTCGCCCGAGATGTAGGCGCAGCGGACGCCTCGGCGGGCCGCGTTGGCCGCGACCTGCAGCAGCAGGGTGGACTTGCCGACGCCGGGGTCGCCGCCCAACAGGATGGCCGAGCCGGGAACCACGCCGCCGCCGCACACACGGTCGAACTCTTCGACCCCGGTCGAGAGGCGTGGCGGCGCCTCGACGGCGTCCTCAAGTCCTTGAAAACTCAAACCTCTGGCGCGCGAGGCCTTGCTGGGGGCCAGCGCGCCCGGTGGGCGGCTCTGGACCTCCTCGACCAGGGTGTTCCAGGCGTTGCAGGCCGGGCATTGGCCAGCCCACTTGCTCTGCACCGCGCCGCAGGACTGGCAGACATAGACGGCGCCGTCGCGGGCCATGGTCGCTCCGTGATTCGAAGAAGCGGTCAGTCTAGCTCAGACCGCGCCGACATAGACCCGTTCGGCGCGGCCGCCGAGGCGGACCAGACACTCGTGGGCGACCGTGCCGGCGGCCTCGGCGGCCTCGTCTATCGGCACGTTTTCTCCCAATAGCTCCACATACTGGCCGATGGCGGCCGGATCATCGCCGATGTCGATGGCGATCAGGTCCATGGTGACGATGACCAGCGGCCGGCGCGCGCCGGCGAACCAGGCGTAACCGCCGCCCTTGCCGCTCGACCGGATGATGCCGTCCGCATAACCGGCGGCGATGATCGCGAGCCGCATGGGACGCGTGGCGACGACCGAAGAGCCGTAGCCGATGATCTCGCCGGGAGCGACGCTGCGAATGTAGAGGATGGGCGCTTCGAAGGTGGCGACGGCTTCCAGTCGGTCGTCCGGGCGTTCTTCCGGGCCGCCGCCATAGAGGCTGATGCCCGGCCGGATCAGCTCGGCGCGATAGTCGGGGCCGAGCATGATGCCGGCGGAAGCCGCGAAGCTGGCCTGGGCCTTCGGGAATAGCGGGCGGATGGCGTCGAAGCGCGAGCGTTGAAGCGCGTTGCGGGCGTCGGCCGGATCGGTCGCCGAGCCGAGATGGCTCATCAGCAGGCGTACATCGAGATGGCGCAGGCGGTCGGGCGAGGCGGCCAGGGCCTTGGCCTCATCGAGAGCGAGCCCTTGGCGGTTCATGCCGGTGTCGACCTGCAGGGCCACGGGCAGGGCTCGCCCTTGTGCGGCCGCGAAGGCCGAGGCCGCGTCGATCTGCGGCAGGCTGGCCAGCACCGGGGTCAGGTCGGCGGCGATCAGCCGAGAGCCAGCGCCCGGAATGAATCCATCGAGGACGTAGATGGTCGCCGGCCGGTTCGGGCCAAGCTCGGCCCGCAGGCTCTCGCCCTCCGACAGGCGGGCGACGAAGAAGGCCTTGCAGCCTTCGGCCCACAGTCGCCTGCCGATCGGGCCAGCGCCGAGGCCGTAACCGTCGGCCTTGATCACCGGCGCGGCCTGCGCGCCCCCGGCGGCGATCCGCAGGACCGCGAGATTGCGGGCCAGCGCATCGAGGTCGATGGTGAGACGGGCGGCGGTGGGGAACGGCATCGGCGCTCCATAGCCGAGCATGGCCGGCTACGCGACCCCCAGGCCTATTCCATTCTGCATGACGTCGACCTGGGGCGATCACCCCAACTCAGTGCGGGTCGTAGTAGCCGTCGCGGGCGAGGTTGCCGAACTTGGTGATGTCTTCGTTGAAGGAGAGCTTCACCGTGCCGATGGGGCCGTGACGCTGCTTGGCGATGATCACGTCGGCGGTGCCGCGGACCTTGTCCATCTCCTCCTGCCAGGTCAGGTGCTCGGGCGTGCCTTCGCGCGGCTCGGAGCGGCCGAGATAGTAGCTCTCGCGGTAGATGAACATGACCATGTCCGCGTCCTGCTCGATCGAGCCGGATTCCCGCAGGTCGGAGAGCTGCGGCCGCTTGTCCTCGCGATTTTCCACCTGGCGGGAGAGCTGTGAGAGGGCGATGACCGGAACCGCAAGTTCCTTGGCCAGGGCCTTCATGGACTGGGTGATCATCGAGACTTCCTGCACCCGGTTGTCGTTGCGGCCATCGCCGCCGGTGACGAGCTGCAGGTAGTCGATGACGATGAGGTCGAGGCCGTGAGTCCGCTTCAGGCGTCGCGCCCGGGCGGCCAGCTTGGCGATGGTGATGCCGCCGGTGGCGTCGATGAACAGCGGGGCGTCCTGGATTTCCAATGCCGCGTCGCGGATGCGACCGAACTCCACCGCGTCGATCTCGCCCTTGCGCAGCCGGTCGCCGGAGACGCCCGACACTTCGGCGAGCAGGCGCATGGCGAGCTGGTCGGCGGACATTTCGAGCGAGAAGAACGCCACCACGCCGCCGGCGACAGTCTTCTTCGTGCCGTCCGGCTGCGGCTCCCAGGCGTAGTTGCGGGCGACGTCGAAGGCGATGTTACAGGCCAGCGAGGTCTTACCCATCGAGGGGCGCGCGGCGAGGATCAGAAGGTCGGACGGATGCAGGCCGCCGATCTTGCGGTCGAGGTCGAGGAGGCCGGTGGAGATCCCGGCCAGACCGCCGTCGCGAGCGTGGGCTTCGGCGGCCAGGGTGACGGCGCCGTGGACCGCTTCGGAGAAGGTCACGAAGCCCTGATTGTTCCCGCCCGCCTCGGCGAGGGTGAAGAGCTGCGCCTCGGCCGCCTCGATCTGGTCGCGGGCCGAGCGCTCGGCGTCGCCCTGCTGGGCCTGGAGGGCGATTTCACCGCCGATGCGGATCAGGTCGCGGCGCAGGGCGAGGTCATAGACCGCCCGCGTGTAGTCCGCGGCGTTGGCCGCGGGCGGGGCGCGGTCGACGAGATCTGCCAGATAGCGGATGCCGCCCAATTCCTCGAAGGCCGGATCGCGGCTGAACTGCTCGGCCAGGAGGATCGGCTCGGCGAGTTGGCCCTTGCGCACCGCGGACTCGATGGCGGTGAACAGCCGCTGGTGGAACGGCTCGTAGAAGTGCCGGGCCTGCAGGTAGTCGCCGATCCGCTCGAAGGCGGCATTGTCGTAGAGCAGGGCGCCGAGCAGCGCCTGTTCGGCCTCGATATTGGCCGGCGCGTGCGGGATCGCGGCGTCGTTCTGGGGCGGGCGGAGGTCGAGGGCTGGGACGATAGCCATGGGGGAATGATCATAGCGAAACCACCGAGGGTCGGTCTGCCGCCGCCGCCAAGCCGCTCACAGCTTTGAGGTGGGCTGTGGACAGCGTGGAAAACGAAAACGGCGCGGGAGATTGTCCCCCGCGCCGCGTCAGTTTCGGTCGTGGCCCGGCTTACCAGCGGTAGGCGAGACGTCCGTAGACGAACCGTCCGTTGAAGCCGAACGGCGAGAACGACGAGAACGGCGCCGCGGAGGTGGTGTTCTGCGACGGGATGATCTGGCGGGGATAGACGTCGAACAGGTTGTCCGCCCCCAGCGAGACGGTCACCCCGATCGGGAAGGTGTAGCGGCCTTCGATGTCCACCAGGCCACGCGTGCCGGTGTTGTTGTCGGCGCTGCCGTCAGCCGCAACGCCCGGCGAGAGCACGTCGCCGTAGAAGGTGGTCCGCACGGTCGCGCCCCAGGCTTCGCGGTTCCAGTCGCCCTGCAGGGTCAGCTTGTGCTTGGGCGTGCCGTCTTCGAAGCGCAGGACAGCCTGGCGGGCGAACAGCGAAGTCGGCGTGGGGAGAATGCTCTCCTTGGTGACCGGGGTCTTGGTCACGTCCACGTCGTTGTAGTTGCCTGCCGCGGTCAAGTCGAAGGTCCCGGCCTGATCGTCCACGATGCGGTAGCGCGCGACCACGTCGACGCCGACCGTTTCGGTGTCCACACCGTTGATGAAGAAGCGCGCGGCCGTGGCGCCGAGCGGCGAGAGCAGGTCGTAGATCACCCGGCCGTTGGAGCCCGGCACGGCGGTCGGGCTGCCGGTCAGGGTTTCGGAGAGGACGATCCGGTCCTGCACGTCGATCTTGTAGCCGTCGACGGTGAGTTCGAAGGCGCCACGCCGGAAGACGAAGCCGAGGGCGTAGTTGTCCGAAGTCTCGGCCTTCAGCGGCTCGGCCCCCAGAGCCCGGGCGACCGGGCTGGTCGCCGGATAGGTGCCGGTCTCGTAGGGAACGTTGTCGATGTAGAGGATCGAGGTCGAGGTGAAGTACTGCTGCTGCAGGGCGGGCGCCCGGAAGCCGCTGGAGATCGCGCCGCGGATGGCGAATTCCGGCGTGAAGTCATAGCGCGCCGCGAACTTGCCGGTCGTGGTGTCGCCGAAGTCCGAATAGTCCTCGTAGCGGACGGCGGCCGACAGGGTCAGGTTGTCGATGACCTCGCCTTCCAGGTCCAGATAGACCCCGACATTGTCGCGATCGACGTCCACCTCGTTGGACGGGGTGAAGCCGGTGAAGCCGCGGGAGCCGAAGCTCACGCCGCCGATCGGGCCGCGGGCGTAGGAGGCTTCCTCGCCCTGGTTGATCTTGTAGGTCTCCTTGCGCGCCTCGAGGCCGAAGGCGACGTTCAGCGGACCGGCGAAGCCGACGTCGAAGGCGCGGCTGAAGTCGGCGCCGACGACGATCTGGTCATAGGTGAGGCCACCGGCCTGGAACGAGGTCGGAGACGCCGCGCCGAAGGACGGGTTGATCGTGTTCTGGACGCCGAAATCGATGTCGTTCTTGCCGTAGACGACGTTGATGTCGGTCTTGAAGCCGGCGATCTCGCCGCGAATGCCCAGGCCCGCGCTATTGTCCTCGGTGTCGGTGGTCAGATAGGGCAGGTAGCCGTTCGGATAGACCGACAGCACGTTCTGCTGGGTGTCGGTGGGCAGGCGGAAGGTGGCGGCGCCGGAGGCGTCGCGATGCTGATAGCCGTACCAGCCGTAGAGCTCCCAGACGTCGTTCAGCGGCTTGCCGGCGTTCAGGTAGAGCGAGAGGTCGTCCGTCTCGCCGTCGCCGAAGCGGGAGGTGATGCGGTTCGGCGTCACCCGGACGTCGATATCGCTGCGGTTGGTCGGCTCGCGGCTGCGATACTCGGCCGACACGGTGAGGAACCCGTCGCCGAAGAGGCTGAGACCCTGCCAGCCCGAGACCGTGGTGGTGCGGCCGTCGGTGATGTCGTCGTCGCGGCCATAGTAGCCGTCGAAGCTGGTGACATAGGCGCCGTAGGTGACGGAGAGCCCGCCGCCGCTGGCCGCTTCGCGCAGGCGCATGTTGACGACGCCGGCGATGGCGTCGGAGCCGTACTGGGCCGAGGCGCCGTCGCGCAGAACCTCAATGCGGTCGATGGCGGTGGACGGGATCGCGTTCAGGTCGACGGCGGCCGAACCGCGGCCCACCGAGCCGTTGGTGTTCACCAGGGCGGTGGCGTGCCGGCGCGTGCCGTTGACCAGGACGAGGGTCTGGTCCGGGCCCTGGCCACGCAGGGTGGCCGGGCGGATGGAGTCGGTGCCGTCGGTGTTCGACGGGCGCGGGAAGGTGATGGAGGGAACGGCGGTCGCAAGCGCCGTCGCCAGTTCGGTCGTGCCGCGTTGCTGGAGGGCCTGGGCGGAAACGACGTCGACCGGCGCCAGGGTTTCGAGGCGGGAGCGGCCGACCGTGCGGGTGCCGGTGACGACCAGTTCCTCGACGTTGTTCGTGGCGGTTTGAGCGAATGCTTCGGCCGAGACAAGGCTCGCCGCCGACGCTGCGGCGAGCAGGTACGCGCGATACTTCATTGATTTCCCCAGTTGTGCCCGTGAATCGGGAAGGTTGTTTTTGGCCCTACGGGGACAGTAGGAATTAGGGCGCGTCAGCGAAATGACATAAATGCAACGCCGTTCTTCAAAGCGCAGCTTGAAGGCAAAATAAAAGCGGCGCGGACCTTAGAGGATCCGCGCCGCTTGAACGCTTGCAGAAGCTTTCGACGGGCTTATTGCTCGCCGAAGTCGCCTTCTTGCTGACCAGCGCCGCCTTCCAGCATGTCCTGGGCGGCTTGCTCGTCGGCGAGACGGTCTTCCTCGAATTGCGAGGCGATCACGTTCTCACCGCGGGCTTGACGGTCGGCTTCGTCCTGACTGCGGGCGATGTTGACGTTGATCGTCACCGCCACTTCCGCGTGCAGGCGAACCTTCACGGGATGCAGGCCGAGGGTCTTCAGCGGCTTGTCCAGGACGACCATCGAGCGGTCGATCTTGCCGCCTTCGGCGTTGACGACGTCAGCCACGTCACGGCCGGTGACCGAACCGTAGAGTTGGCCGGTCTCGCCCGCCTGACGGATCATGACGTACGAGGCGCCGTCCAGGGCTTCCCCGGCCTTGCCGGCGGATTCCTTGGCCTTTTGGTTGCGGGCTTCGATCTCGGCGCGTTGCGCCTCGAAGACCTTCAGGTTGGCGGCGGTGGCGCGCAGGGCCTTCTGACGGGGCAGGAGGTAGTTGCGGGCGAAGCCGTCCTTGACGGTGACCACATCGCCCAGGCCGCCACGGCCTTCGACGCGTTCGAGCAGAACAACTTTCATGTGCTGTCCTCCCTTACTTCACGACGTAGGGCAGGAGGGCGAGGAAGCGGGCGCGCTTGATGGCCTTGGCCAGTTCGCGTTGCTTCTTGGCCGACACCGCGGTGATACGCGAGGGCACGATCTTGCCGCGCTCGGAGACGTAGCGCTGCAGCAGCTTCACGTCCTTGTAGTCGATCTTCGGCGCGTTGGCGCCCGAGAACGGGCAAACCTTGCGGCGACGGAAGAACGGACGGCGGGGAGCCGCGGCCGCCGGGGCGGCGGAGGTTTCGTCAGTCATATTGAACCCTCCCTTTCTTAGGACTGGAATTCTTCACGGCGCGGTTCGCGATCACGATCGCGGCGAGCCAGGATGGGGGAGAGCTCCAGGTCGAGTTCATCGACGCGGACCGTCAGGGTGCGCAGAACGTCTTCGTTCAGCGACAGTTGGCGCTCCATCTCCTTCACCGCCGCCGGAGGGGCGTCGATGGCGAGCAGGGAGTAGTGCCCCTTGCGGTTCTTCTTGATGCGGTAGGTGAGGTTGCGAAGACCCCAGTACTCGATCTTGGCGACGGAGCCGCCGCCTTCTTCGATCAGAGCCTTGATTTGGTCGTTGAGGGCTTCGGCCTGTTGCGGCGAGATGTCCTGCCGCGAAATAACAACGTGCTCGTAGAGCGCCATGGTTCCTTTTCCCTTGTGGAGGGCGGCGCGTCCGACGCCGGGTCGCGTCGGAAACGATGGCTCTTGCGGCGCGGCGATCGGGAGTTTCCCGATCCTATTGCGTTCCGGCCCAAGACCGCCTTCCGTGAAGAGGCGGGCTAGTACGGGAAAACCGAGTTCAGGGCAAGGTTTTTTGGGCGGGGACGGCCGCCCTGTCACGGGAAGGCCGAGGCGCATCGTTCAGTGTCATCCCGGCTGGAGCGAAGCGGAAGGCCGGGACCCGTACGCGCCGAGGATGGAAAGCTTGGCGGAGATCGACGCCAAGCCCTGCATGATCTGGTGTTCATGGGTCCCGGTCTTCGGTCTTGCGACCGAAACCGGGATGACACCGAGTAATAGCCTCGCCAGCGGGGAAGGGCTTACTTCGGGTGGCTGGCGCGCCAGGCCTTCACCGCGCCGAGGGTTTCGGCGACGTGGTCGTTGGCCTTCAGGTCCGAATAGGCGTGGATCACCTCGCCGGTCGGGGCGATGACGTAGGAGGTGCGGTTCGACCAGCCCGGCTTCACGGCCAGGGTCGCGTCGTACTGGGCGGCGATCTTGGCGCTGGGGTCGGCGGCGACCGGGAACTTGCCGGAGCACTTCTCGGTATCGGCCGAGAAGGCGGCCAGCTTGTCGAGGTTGCCGGCGGTGACGCCGATCACCGTCGCGCCCTGGGCTTTGAACTGGTCGATGGATTCGGCGAACAGGCGGGCTTCCAGATTGCAGCCGGCGGTTTCGGCTGCCGGGAAGAAGTAGAGCACCACCGGGCCGGCCTTACGGGCCTGGGCCAGGGAGAAGTTGATCGGCTTGCCGGCCTGGAAGCCCGGGGCGGTGAAGTCGGGGGCCTTGACGCCTTCCTTCAGCGCGGCGAACGCGGGGGTGGCGGCGAGGGCCGCGACGGCGGCGGCGAGTGCGAGACGACGCATGGGGATCCTCCGGAGCGCCGCGACTATAGGAGCGCCGCTGGCCTTTGTCTTCCGCGCGCTTGCGGGCTAGAAGCCGCTACGACTTCCGGAACGGATCATCCCATGGACAAGGCGGCCCTGGCCCGCAACGCCCATCGCGTCCTGCGCGAGGCTCACATCCCCGAACTGCCGAACCCCTATTTCGGCAAGGTGCGGGACAACTACGACCTGCCGGACGGGCGGCGGATCATCATCGCCAGCGACCGGATCAGCGCCTTCGACCGCATCCTGGCGGCGATTCCATTCAAGGGGCAGGTGCTGACCCAGACGGCGCGTTTCTGGTTCGAACGGACCGGCGACATCTGTCCCAACCACGTCCTGGCCTATCCGGACCCCAACGTCGTCGTCGGGCGGCGACTGGACATCCTGCCGGTGGAGATCGTGGTCCGGGACTACCTGGCCGGCACGACGGGCACCTCGATCCTGACGCTCTACAAGAAGGGCGAGCGCGAGATGTACGGCCATCGCCTGCCGGACGGGATGCGCGACAATCAGAAGCTGCCGCACCCGATCATCACCCCGACCTCCAAGGCCTTCGACGGCGGGCACGACGAGCCGCTGACCCCGGCGCAGATCGTCGAACAGGGGCTGCTGACCCAGGAACAGTGGGACACGCTGTCGAACTACGCGCTGGCGCTGTTCACGCGCGGCCAGGAGATCGCGGCGCAGCGTGGGCTGATCCTGGTCGACACCAAGTACGAGTTCGGGACCGACGCCGACGGCCAGATCGTGCTGGCCGACGAGATTCATACGCCGGACTCCAGCCGCTACTGGTTCGCCGAGAGCTATCGCGAACGGTTCGAGCAGGGCCTGCGCCCCGAGAGCTTCGACAAGGACTTCGTGCGCGCCTGGGTCGCCGAGCGCTGCGATCCCTACAATGACCCGATCCCGGAGATCCCGGAGGCGATGCTGGTGGAGACCGCGGCGGTCTACATCCAGGCCTTCGAGACCATCACCGGTCAGGTCTTCGAGATCGAGGACAGCGACGAACCCGTGCTGGAACGGATCCGCCGCAACCTGAGCCCTTTCTTCTCCTAAGCGATCAGGCGGCCAGTTCGGCCTCGACCTGGCCCAGGCGCTCCTTGCCGAAGAACATCTCGTCGTCGACGAAGAAGGTCGGGACGCCGAAGACGCCGCGGGCTGCGGCGCGCTCGGTGTTGGCCAGCAGCTCGGCCTTCACCTCGGGGTCCTGGGTGGCTTCGAGGATCGCCTTGGCGTCCAGCCCGGCCTCGGTGAGCGCCTGTGCGACGACCTGGGGATCGTCCATCTTCAGGCCGCGCTCCCACATGCCCGACAGGACCGCCTCCAGATAGGCGTCCTTCACCCCCATCCGGCCGGCCGCGATCAGGCCGCGCATGATCAGCAGGGTGTTGACCGGGAAGTACGGATTGGCGCGGTATTCGGCCAGGCCGTGCTTCTCGATGAAGCGCCGGGTTTCCAGCGCTTCGTAAGCCAGCTTGCCATGGACTTCGGCGAAGGCGGTGACGGGCGACTGGTTGCCGGTGATCTTGAAGATCCCGCCCAGCAGACAGGGCGTGACGAGCAGTTCGGCGCCTGTGCGCGCAGCGATGTCCGGCAGGACGCGACTGGCCAGATAGGCGTTGGGGCTGCCGAAATCGAAGATGAACTCGACGGTCTTGGGCATAGGCTCTCCTTACCAGGCCTCCGACCAGGGGCGCAGATCGAGTTCATGCGTCCAGGCCGAGCGTTGTTGCTTGTGCAGCCACACGTAGTTGGTGGCGATGTCTTCGGGCTTGAGGATCGCGTCGCGGGCGAGGCGCTCTTCGCGGTCGGCGATGTTGGTGCGGGCGAAGACACCGTCGATGGCCCCGTCGACCACCACGTGCGCCACGTGGACGCCCTGGGGCCCGAGTTCGCGGGCGGCGGACTGGGCGACGGCGCGCAGGCCGTGCTTGGCCGCAGCGAAGGCCGAATAGCCCTGGCGGCCGCGGACCGATGCGGTCGCGCCGGTGAAAAGAATCGTCCCCTTGCCGCGGGGCGTCATGACCCGCGCCGCCTCCCGGGCCGTCAGGAAGCCGGCGAAGCAGGCCATCTCCCAGACCTTGTGGAACACCCGTGAGGTGGTTTCGGTCAGGTCGAAGCGGACGTTCGCGCCGATGTTGAAGACCACGACCTCCAGGGGGCCGACCTCGGCCTCGATGCGATCGAAGAGGGCGATCATTTCCTCTTCGGAGCGGGCGTCGACGCCGTAGGGGTGGGCCTTTCCGCCTTTGGCGCGGATGGTGGCCGCAAGCTCTTCGAGCTGGTCCATGTTGCGCGCGCGGCGCGTGACGCAGACCTCCAGCCCTTCGGCGGCGAAGGCGCGCGCGATAGCACCGCCGACACCGTCTCCAGCGCCGACAACCAGGCATGCCGCCATGGCGTTTCTCCAGTGAGTTTATTTTCTGGATTGACCATGGTATCGAAACTGGACCTGGTCAATGGCGAAAGGGCCGGCCGATGAAATGGGACGACCTGGCAGGCGAGCGCTGCTCGGTGGCGCGGTCGGTGGCGGTGATCGGCGACCGCTGGACGCTGATGATCCTGCGTGACTGCTTCCTGGGGGTTCGCCGGTTCGAGGGCTTTCAGGAGCGGCTGGGAATCTCGCGGACGATCATCGCCGATCGGCTGAAGCTGCTGACTGACGAGGGCGTCCTCTATCGTTCGCAGTACCAGGAACGGCCGCCGCGCCACGAGTATCGGCTGACGGAGAAGGGGCTGGCCCTCTATCCGGTGATCCTGGCCATCGTCCATTGGGGCGACCAGCACTATGCGGGCGCGGAGGGGCCGCCCATGCTGCTGCGGCACAAGGCCTGCGGATGCGACTTTCATGCGGTGCAGACCTGCTCCGAGTGCGGCGAGCCGGTCCATGCGCGCGCGGTCGAGGCACGACCGGGCTTTTAACGCGCCGCGTCAGGCGTAAGGTTCGTCCCTGGGGGAGGAACCCGAGAAATGATTGAAACGCGCCCAGTAGCCGCCAGTCTCGCCGAATTGGCCGAGCGTGAAGGCGATCCGACCTCGACCGTCTATCAGCGCCTTTTCGCGCGCTCGCCGGAGATGGAGGCGCTGTTCATCAACGACGTCAGGGGCGCGGCCCGCGGCGAGATGCTGGCGGTGGTGTTCGAGACCTTGCTCGATCTGGAGAGCACGGGCCACTACGCACCGAACATGATCCGCGCCGAGGTGGTGAACCACGAGAACATCGGCGTTCCGCCCAAGGTGTTCGCGAGCTTCTTTCCAGTCGTGATGGAGACCGTGCGCGACAAGCTGGGGGATGCGTGGACGGCCGAAACCCAGGCTGCGTGGGACAGGCTGCTGGGAGAACTCGACGCTCTGGTGAAGGTTCGCTCAAAGGTCTAGGCCGGCAACCGGGAATCCGTCATGGTCGCGCCCGATGGCAAACGAACCCTTTTTCAAAAGGGACGGTCAATATTACGTCCCGACTCCCGCCAGCCGTGGTCCCTGGAATCCTCAATCGCTCCATGGACGGGTCATTATCGGCCTTCTCGGCTTTGTTCTTGAGCAGAAGCACGGAGATCCGGAATTCCTTCCGGCCCGGCTCACCGTCGACATGTACCGGCTGCCCGGCTTCGACCCTATCGAGGTGAAGACGACGGTCGTGCGCGAAGGCGGTCGCATCCGCGTGGTGGACGCCGAGTTCATCTCCGGCGGCGTCTCCATGGCGCGCGCCTCGTGCCAGTTTCTCCGCCGCACGGAGAACGCCGACGGCGTGGTCTGGAAGCCGGAGCCCTGGAAGGTCCCGCTGCCCGCGGAGATCGAGCCGCCGGCCGATGGCCGCGGCATGGGCGGCATGTGGGCGATGCGCTCGCTGAGCGGCGGCTTCGGCACGGCCGAGCAACGCCGCACCTGGATGAGCGAGGTCCGCGAGATCGTCGAGGGCGAGGCTCTCACCCCGTTCCAGCGCGTCGCGGTCGCCTGCGACTTCGTCAGTCCCCTGACCCATGCGGGCGACAAGGGGCTGGGCTACATCAACTCCGACGTGACGCTCTACCTGCACCGCCTGCCGACCACCGAATGGATCGGCTTCGAAACCGCCTACCACGGAGCCGACGACGGCGTGGCCGTTGGGGACTGCCGCATCTATGGGGAAGATGGTCCCCTGGGCGTCGCGGCCTGCACCGCCCTGGCCCAGCGCAAGATGCCGCCGAAAGAACCGGCCAAATAGAGTGCGCGCAGGGGGCGTCACGGGCTAGGTTCCGGCCATGCCGCCCCCTGCGCTTTCGCTTTCAGATCTCGCCAAGTCGGTCCCCGGTGGGCGGGTGCTGTTCGAGAGGTTGAACCTCGAACTGGCCCCTGGCGAATTCATCGCGATCATGGGCGAATCGGGGGTCGGGAAGTCGACGCTCCTGAACCTCATCGCGGGGCTGGACGCCCCCGACCGGGGACAGGTGGCGATCGATGGCGTCGACATCGCTCGCCTGGACGAGGACGCCCGCACGCGCCTGCGGCGCGACAAGGTCGGCTTCGTCTTCCAGGCCTTCCACATTCTTCCGCATCTGGACCTGGCGCAGAACGTGGCTCTGCCGCTGGCCTTGCAGGGCGCGCGTGAAGGGGAGGCTCTGGAGCGCGCCGCCGCCCTGCTGGCCGAGGTCGGGCTCGAAGGGCGCGCCCAGGCCTATCCCAAGGAACTCTCAGGCGGAGAGATGCAGCGCGTGGCGATCGCCAGGGCGCTGATCCATCGTCCGACCCTGCTGCTCGCCGACGAGCCGACCGGCAACCTCGATCCCGACACCGCCGCGCGGGTGCTGGAGGTGTTCGCGGGCAAGGCCAGGGAGGCCGGCGCAGCCGTTGTCCTGGTCACCCACTCGGAAATCGCCGCCTCGGCCGCGGACCGGACCTTCATCCTCGGACGGGGCGGGCTGGTCGAGCGTCATGGCTAGGCAAAGCACGCTGGCCGCACGCTGGATGGTGCTCGGCGAATGGCGCGCCCATCCGGGCCGCGTGGTGACCGCAGCGATCGCGATCGCCATCGGCGTCGCGCTGGGGCTGGCGGTGCACTTGGTCAACGCCTCGGCGCTTAGCGAGTTTTCCAAGGCCGTCAGCGCGGTCAATGGCGAGGCGCAACTGCAGATCCGGGCCACCACGCCCTTCGGCTTCGCAGAGAACCTTTATCCGGTCGCGGCGCGCGCCGAGGGCGTTGCGATGGCCAGCCCCGTGGTCGAGTTGGACGCGGTCACCGACCGTCCCGACGAAGGCCTCACGGTGCTGGGCCTGGACGTCCTGCGCGCGGCGCGGGTGACGCCG
>LNAP01002658.1_pt1 | contig 53471 bp, 51 predicted proteins | sample 602601 | NCBI WGS metagenome assembly LNAP01 (sample SAMN02440304, study PRJNA202911) | soil metagenome | biome: Subtropical and temperate rainforests or woodlands; isolation source: soil samples (1 kg each in a 20% v/v slurry with milli Q water) were... ...
ATCGCGCGCACTTGCGCTCCGTTCGGCATCAGTTCGAATTTGTAGGCTTGCAGGCGTTTCATTGAGGTAAGCTATCATGGATTGTTTACTTGTCAAATTGAGTCAAAACCTTGCGCTTATATCCTCGCCATAAATGACAAGGTTTTACGCGCAATCTGATAAAGTTACAATAAAAACATAACTCAAAACTAATTGGACCGATCTATGAAAAATATACTGATAGCCAATTCCAAGGGTGGCTGTGGCAAAACCACTATTGCTACAAACTTGGCTGGCTATTTAGCTTCAATTGGCGAAAAAGTTGCCATTGCTGATCTGGATCGGCAGCAATCATCAATGCAATGGCTGAATAGCAGGCCAACATTTATGCCTGCCATTCACGCTTACAGTGATCAAAAAAAGCAATATCTTCCTAAACTTGATTGGATCATCACGGATTCTCCGGCAGGATTTAGAGATGAGAAGATGTCTGATGCGGTTAAAGAGGCAGATTGCGTTATTGTTCCCATACAACCATCGACATTCGACATTAGTGCTACCAGCGATTTTCTTGAAATTTTAGATCGAGAAAAAGCTGTACGCAAACACAAAACATTGGTTGCCTTGGTCGGAATGCGTGTCAATTCAAGAGCGAATTCCACTACAACACTTACAGCCTTCATGGAAGATACCGGATTACCTATCCTTAGCTATTTAAGAAACTCTCAGGTTTATGTCACCGCGGCCGAGCTTGGGGTAAGTTTATTCGACTTACGTCCATCTTTTGTGGCACAGGATATTGAACAATGGAAACCTATTATTGATTGGATTTCTGAAACCACAAATAGAGAAATCTGATTGATGGAAATGACATTTATGGAGTATCTATGCTTAAATAGCTTTAACACTTGGTTCTCATAATATTGATTAAATCCTTTAAGCATCTAGTTGATATAAGTATTGCCAATTAATAAATACAGTTGCCCATTTTCCACAAGCTCAGGATCACTAGACTTCGCGTGCACTTGAATTGTGCTTAAAAAATATCTTTTCCCTGCTTCAAACCATTTTGCGTCTTGAACAAGACTGGTGATCTCGATAATCCCGGAGTTTTCCTCATCCTGCGTCATATAAAGTGCACCGTCTTTATTAGAGAATCGTTCTGAATCGGCTATTAATACCTTTTCAGCCTTGCCTGACGCCGGATCAAACAGCCAGATAGCAGCCAGATGCACGTTGTTACCAGGATCTTCCTCTATTAACAGCCTGCCATCACCAGCTACTGTCAGGTTATCAAACATCTGTGCACCAATATCACGGGCTTTGAGCACAACGCTGATTTCACCACCTTGATCTGGCTGATTAACATCATCAAACTTCAACTGAAAAATCTGGCTATTGCCATCGAATTTATCTGTGGTCGCAAAATAGAAAATATTGGGGTTTGCAATATCCCAAGCGCCGTCTTCCGGCCGCATAAACCTGGTAACTTCTTCCTTTTGTCCAGCCTTTTCAAGATCGTCACCGCCCATGGCTGATACATCTCCTAAATTCACCAAACTAAACCGCTGGCCATTTGACTTCAAGGCATGCAATTGTCCGTCAACTAACCCTGCTTTTTCTACCGGGTTACCTTTAAGACGTTTCTCACCAACATATACATAAACCTGACCATCCTGGCTATCATCCATACCCATGACGACGGTCTTATTTCCAGTAGCCGGGTTGGCAACTGCGTTCTCCCATACAAATTTCCCCAGATGCGGCAACTCATAACTCACGCCTGCGTGCTCACCAGACACAATATGTGCAAAAGCGCGGCCTCCTTCTTTATTTTCTTCCCCATTAAGAAATAACTTTCCATTAAAACCTTTGCCAGTGTCTTTATTAAAAAAAGCTGAAACCGGTGCCAAGTCTGCCGAGCAGAGGCGATTGAATCCATTGGATGCGCTATTAAAGTATTGATGATCTTTAGCCGACCATAACATCACTTTTCTGATTAAGTCTTCACCACTGATCACTCTCAATTTTTCAATATCCAGTGTCCATTTAGAGACAAAAGCCCCAGGTGCGCCATGCGCTCTCTTAATACCCTTATCTTCAGCTAACTCATGATTCATTAATATCGTTAATGTGCCATCGTTATTATTAAATGCACCTAAACCGTCCGGAATTCCTGCCATACGGTAAGAGTCAGGTCCTACATGATGGCCGACATTAAGCAGAGGTTTGAGTTGCCAGTCACTGCGCAAAGTTTTTACCCAAGGACTTGGTGATTCAGCATAGCTTAAACAGATACAGAAAAACGAAAGCAGTATAAATACTGACATGCGCACAGCGTTAAATATAGTCATACAATTACCTGATTGTTGATAGTTAAAATTATCCAATAAAATTAAGTCAGATTTTTGACAATTGACATGAGCGGGCTAATGTTATCAAACTATGATTTTTACATCATTGCTTAGCCGACTTCTTCTGAGGTCAATCAAGTTAATGGGGTCACCATATTATGGCTAATGAGATCGAACTTAAACTGACGATAGATCAACAGTATGCGTCACGCTTAAGTAAGCATCCTGTCATCACTAATAAATCAGCCAGCAAACCATCATCACATAAACTGACCAGCATCTATTTTGACAGCCCAGACTTAAAGTTGATCGGCACTGGCGTAACTCTCCGTGTCAGTCATACATCAAGCGGCTGGATACAAACAATTCAATTATCAGGAAGCTCATGTATTGGTCTTCATCAACATTTAGAGTGGCATTGCCCAATAGCTTCCAACCATCCTGACTTCACTAAAATAGTCGAGCCAATACTCGTCAGAATTTTTCCAAATCATACGTTGCGTAGGTCAATAATCCCTATTTTTAAAACGGAGATTCATCGTACAAGCTGGCAGCTAGCTTTCAATAATGGCGATCAGGTCGAAGTGGCATTTGATCTAGGTCGACTTATTGTCAATGATAAAGAAGAGGTGATTAGTGAAATAAAATTGAAGTTAAAAAGCGGCAATGTCGGTCGCCTGTTCGACCTTGCACTGGAACTTCAGGACGCTATCCCTTTGAATATAGAAAACCTGACGCAAGCCCAACGCGGGTATGCTCACTATCGTGATAGCCCGCCTCAAGTTATTAAAGCGCAGCTACCAACCCTAACAAGAAAAATGAATGCAAATATTGCATTCAAAGAAATAGTTTGGGAGTGCATTAATCAATTACAACTGAATCTGAACGTCGTATTGCACACATCTGATATAGAAGGCGTTCACCAGATGCGCATTGCATTGCGTCGCCTGCGTTCAGCTTTTATTCTATTTAAATTAATATTAGGCCATAAAAAATGTGCGTTTATATTATCTGAACTTAAATGGCTTAGCGACATACTAGGAAAAGCACGTGATATAGATGTTCTTTTGACACAAACTATTCCAAGCATAACTGATCAGTTCAAGCATCATCAAGGCTTGCTAACATTGCAGCAACTGGCATTACAAAGGCAGCTCGCGGTATACGATTTCATAAGACAAGCGCTGTTATCCCAGCGTTATAACTGTCTTTTACTGACAATTTGTTCCTGGCTTGAGAATGAGAAATGGAAAGAGACAAAAAAGCATTACAAATTGCTCACCGTCGCAACGAGGACTCTGAACAAATTTCATAAGCAACTATTACGGCACAATGATAACTTGACCGATATGTCCCCAGAATACATGCACGCGACAAGAATTGCATCAAAAAGACTGCGCTATTTGGCCGAGTTTTTTACGAGCTTGTACCCAACCAAAGACTGCACTAAATTTATAAAAATACTAGCGCAGGTGCAGGAATGCTTAGGCCAAATCAACGACATTACTGTTGCCGAGAGGCTGCTCGATGATCTAAATGGTCCACAGCCGGATACTCAGTCAACAGAGGCAATTCAATGCTTCAAACAATGGAATGCCAGTTTAGCCACACACAATATCGCTAAAATAAATCCGATATGGAAGCAGTTAACGTCTATGAAGCCATTCTGGCTTTGATTCAGCTTGTGTACTTGGCATAATTTAAACTGTAATGGGCTACCAAGCACACAATAAAATTAAACTAAAAACTTTAAGCTTTATCTTTTGATTTCTTTTCAGCGCGCACCTGTGCCTTTGCAAAGTTTTCCCGCCATTCTTGCAGCAATTCATCTTCTAACTCAAGTTGAATAGCTATGGCTTCATTTTTAGTTAATTTCTCTTTGATAAATCTTTTGGGTAACTTTCCGGTCATGCGTGATAACACCTTTTCTGCAGATGCTGCATCCAGTTCCTCGGCTTGTTTAATAAACGCTTCGCTTGGATTTTTAATCGCCATATTTTAAGTACCCTTTATAGTTTTAATTGTTATTGCATTACAAACTTACCTAGTTAAAGGTAAATACGCTTTAACCTACTGATGTATTTCCCATTTTTCCATTTCTCTATTTAAAGACATCTGATCCAAATGCGCCAAAGGAAGCTGAGTAAATAAATCAATTCTATTGCGTATTTGTAGAAAGACCTTTTTAAAAGCCTCTTTCTTCTCCTCAAAAGAACCCTCAACGGTTGCTGGATCATCAAATCCCCAATGCGCCGTCACTGGATTACCATGCCAAACCGGCAGCTTGTTTTTTGCAACATCATCACAGACAGTAATGACAAAATCGATTACTGGCGCTGTCGGCTGTGAGAACTCCTCCCAACTCTTACTTCTTAAGCTTTTAATTGGATAGCCAGTACTTCTAATCTCTTCAATTGCAAAGCGATTCACAACACCGGTAGGAAACCTGCCGGCACTATAGCCTTTAAAAACACCTGAGCCCATGGTGTTGAATAATGCCTCATCCATAATGCTACGTGCTGAGTTACCTGACCCTAAAATAAGTACATTGTAGGTTTTACCAATTACTGTCTTACCAATCATAAATATTTTTCTTGATTAATTACGTCGTTATTTATTAGATACCACTCTAGTTTCGAGTAGCATCATGTTTGTTATATTTAAAATATAATGATTTTTTGTGACACTTTCTTTACATAAAGATTAAAAACACAACTTTAGGCAAAATACGCACTAAATTGCGCTTAAAAAGGAAAGTGGCTATGTGTAACCCACGCAAGCTTTACCGGCCCGTAGCAGACACTATCCTGCCTGCTACGGCTTAAAAGCTCCTACGGCTTAAAAGCTCCTACTGCCCCACGCCTGATTCAAGGGATATTAAAGTTATTAATGAAACTTTTTAGCACTAGCACTCTCAAACGGTGAGTGCTAAAATGATATTTCAAGGAGGATGTAAATCTAATGACCACTGCTTTAACAGTTCCAGTACTCACCGCTAGTGATAGCCTAGAGCAATACACAAGAGCAATTAAAGCTTATCCAATTCTTTCTGCCGAAGAAGAATTTTCCCTGGCTGTCAAATTCCAGAAAGAAAATGATTTAGAAGCGGCTCGCAAACTTATTCTATCGCATCTGCGCTTAGTAACGAGTATTGCACGTGGATATACCGGTTATGGTTTACCTCAGGCCGACCTTATTCAAGAAGGTAACATTGGCCTAATGAAAGCCGTTAGACGCTACGACCCCGAGCGTGGTGTGCGTCTGGTTTCTTTTGCAATGCACTGGATTAAAGCCGAAATTCATGAATACATCGTGAAAAACTGGCGTCTGGTAAAAATTGCCACAACAAAAGCACAACGTAAGCTTTTCTTCAATTTACGCAGCATGAAGTCTGGTATTAATACCATGCAGCCAACTGAAGTTGCGCATATCGCACGTGAATTGAATGTAAAGCCTGAAGAAGTGCTGGAGATGGAATCACGTCTGAACGGACATGAAATATCTCTTGAGGCTAACATTGATGACGACAGTGACGAGCACTACAGCCCGATTGCTTATCTGCAGGATGAAAGCCTGACCCCGGTTGAAGCTTTGGAAGCCAAGCAATTTGAAACCGCTGAAACAACCGGTTTGGCACACGCACTCAAGAACTTGGATGAGAGAAGCCGCCGCGTGGTTGAAGCGCGCTGGTTACAGGAAGATGGTGGAAAAACTTTGCATGAATTGGCAGATGAGTTCGGTGTATCCGCCGAGCGTATTCGTCAGATTGAACAAAAAGCCATGCAAAAAATGAAGACCCTGATGTTGGCAAGCCGTTAATATTGGAGTCGCGTTAATATTATAATAACAAGCACTAATCAATAAAAAAGCCAGCTTACGCTGGCTTTTTTATTTTCGATAAGTCTGCTTCTGCTGGTACTAGGCGGCGACTGCCTCAGGTGCAGGCTTGAAAGCAAGTGCTGATTTCAAGTGTGACTGCAGTTTATCAAGCTCATCCAACTGCGCCTGTATGCTCTTCTCGATCGCTTCCAATTCTGAAATACGATCTTCCAGTGTATCCGTTGCTTTATAAATACGCTTGATACTTTCCAGACGGCGACGCAGCTGCAACTGATGCTCACGCACTTGAGATTCCATCGGTGCAATGACGGCTTTCAACCAGTTTTCAATATCACGGTTAGCAACTTCGTATACATGAATCACGCGACTAGCCAGTGTTTCGAAGAATTTGGTTGTCAATGTCATCTTCTCATTGGCAATCATATTAAAAGCTGTATTGAACTGCTCTTTATATGCACGCTCAAGCTTCGCCAATTCTTTCTGATAACGCAATGTTGAGAAAGCCGGTGGCTCGGACTTACGCAAACCGTGCTCTTTCGAGAACTTCTCGTACATAACATCCATCATTTTCTTGATTTCATCAATTTGTGTATCAGATGAAACCATGCGATTTTTTAATTCATTGAAGAAATTATCCATCGCTTCACGAATTGTTTTAGTAAAGCTGGCATTAATCATGGTCTCGCGCGTGGTGTGCACATGCACCTTGAGCGACTCCATACCCAGCAATGTAAATAAGCGATTGGTATGCTGAGAAAAAATACTGCGCAAAGCCTGAAAACGCTGCAGGCCTTTTTCAAAGTTTTCTTTATCAACTTTAACCTTATTCATCATGTGCTCAACTACATCTTCGTTCTTACCGCGCAAACCGCGCAGTTCAACCAGCTGCTCGTTAATACCTGCAAAACGCGCATCCAGAATAACTTTAGAATTAGTAATTAAGTCATCAATCTCGTTCTGCGTATTGTCGCGAACGATTTCCTGTTTGGATGGAATCAGCTGATTAGATAGCGCTTCTTCCAGCTCCAGCACGCGGCTTTTTGCCAGCAAGACATCATCTTTATTCACCTTGGCCAACAGGCCTTTTTGTGCAGAAACCGGGAATATCTGGTTGGTTTCCAAACCAAGCAGCTCTGCACTGGTTTTAATTTGTCTGGTGAGCTCTTTCTGAATTTCATTTTCGTCTTTAAGCTCATCCCAAAGGCCATCAATCTTATTCATCACAGCCAGACGGCCTTTTTGTTTCCAGCGTGTACCGCTGATGTACTGGCGCCATACATCAATTTCAGATTTAGTCACACCCTGATCCGCTGCCAGAATAAACAGCACTGCATGTGCATTAGGCAACATGTTAATGGTCAACTCAGGTTCGGTACCAATCGCATTTAAGCCCGGCGTGTCCAGAATAACCAGCCCCTGCTCCAGTAATGGATGCGGGAAGTTAATCATGGCATAACGCCAGCAAGGCACATCAATGGTGCCGTCTTTATTCAGATTGAGTGCGTCATCGGCACTGTTGGGGTCATACAGACCATACTTCTCAGCTTCTTGTACAGAAACCGGCTTGGTACTGCTCACCTCTTTAAAGGCTTTGACCATGCTCTCGTTCGAGTCAACATCAAAAATGACCGTCTTCCACTCGTCAGGATAACGCTTGTACTCCGAGGTGGTTGCGTCTGACAGCCGCGTTTCAATCGGCAGCATCATGATGGAAGTTGGTTTAGTCTTATCGTAAAGCAATTCGGTAGGACACATCGTAGTACGGCCTGCGCTGGAAGGTAATAAGCGCGTACCGTAACCGGCAAAGAATATCGCATTGATCAATTCTGACTTTCCGCGTGAAAACTCCGCCACAAACGCGACATTCAGCTTATCTTCACGTAGCCTATCCAAAAGTTGCTGTATACGCTGATCCACCTGCGCATCATTCAACTCCTGCTCATTCAGCCAGTTACGATAGTCGCAAATAGTCTCAACCAGACCTTTACGCCACTCTGAATAGACTGCGAATTGTTTTGCTAAATTATTTTCTGCCATGACGGACCTTAAAACAGCTCTTTTGTAGCGTAACTCTATCACCCATTATTTAAATTGCAAATCAAATCAACCGGCAAATAATTCATTTTAAATGGAATTCTGATAAGCGGTTATTTTACTATCATAAGCGGCAACGTGCTTGAATGTCTGCAATCCTTATCATTCTGTTATCATCTATTTATGAGTGGCTTAACACCGGATTCACCTCGCCCGATAGACATTAAACTGCATCAGGCTTCACGTTTATTGGAAATCAAGTTTGATAACAACATGGAGTGCATGCTGTCTTGTGAATTTTTGCGCGTATATTCACCGTCAGCCGAAGTGAAAGGCCACGGCCCCGGGCAAGAAGTGCTGCAAATCGGCAAAGAAGATATCAACATTACAGCGATAGAACCCGTAGGCAATTACGCGGTAAGACTTGTATTCTCGGACGGCCATAACACCGGTTTATACTCATGGGATTACTTGTACAATTTAGCCCGTGATTATGAAGCGCTATGGCTTGAATATTTAGGCAAACTTAGTGCTGCCGGCCATGTCAGAAAAAACACAGCTTAAGAAAAGTTAAAAATGACTACAGAACACAATACACATTTTGGTTTTAAAACGGTTGCCGAATCTGAGAAAGCAAAAAAAGTTGCTGACGTTTTTCATTCTGTAGCCAGCAAATACGACCTTATGAATGACGTCATGTCAGCGGGTATGCATCGCGGCTGGAAGCGCTTTGCAGTCAGCATCAGCGGCGTAGATCGCGGTGACAAGGTGCTGGACATTGCCGGAGGTAGCGGCGATTTATCCAAACTGTTTGCACAAAAAGTCGGTGCTGAAGGTCAGGTTATACTGACGGACATTAACGCCTCCATGCTCGGCGTTGGCCGTGACCGCATGCTGGATGCCGGTTTAAACGTGCCTGCGTTGCAATGTGATGCAGAAAAACTCCCTTTCGCGGACAATTATTTTGATTGCGTGATCGTGGCTTTCGGCCTGCGCAATATGACACATAAAGACCGTGCCCTGGCTGAAATGCAGCGCGTACTCAAAGTCGGCGGTAGACTGCTGGTGCTGGAATTTTCAAAAGTATGGCAGCCGTTATCCAAAGCCTATGACGTTTACTCATTCAAGCTATTGCCGCTCATGGGCAAACTGCTGGCTAAAGATGCCGAAAGCTACCAGTACCTTGCTGAATCAATCCGCATGCATCCGGATCAGGAAACACTCAAACAAATGATGATAGACGCAGGCTTGAGCAAGGTTGATTACTACAATCTCTCCGCCGGTGTTGTGGCGTTGCATAAAGGTTACAAAACCTGATGTTAAAACAACTATCCACCCACATCATTCAGCATCTGCTTGCGCAAAACGAATGGGCCGCGCCAATGCTGCAGCCTTTTGCCAGCAAGGCTGTGCAATTGAATTTTGTGCTGCTCAAGACCTCACTGGTCATTCTTGAAAACGGCAGCCTAGCGATCGCCGGTGAAACCAATGTGCCTGACGCCACCATCACGATTCCTCCCAGCCTGCTGCTGCGCCTGATAGCAAAAGACGAATCGGCAAAACTACTGATCAAAGTCGATGGTGATACCCATCTGGCGACTGCGCTGGCTAAAGTGCTGTCACATGTGCGCTGGGATTACGAAGATGACTTGAGCAAACTAACCGGCGATGTATCAGCTAACAAAATCGGTGAATTTACACGCCAATCTGTTACTACAGTCAAAGACACTGCTATCAATCTGGCAGAGATGCTAAGTGAATACTGGCAGGAAGAAAAGCCGCTGCTAGCCAAAAAACGGCATGTTGAGCAATTCAACACAGAAGTTGACACGCTGCGCGCTGATGTTGAGCGTCTGGAAAAACGGCTCAATAAACTTGCTAAAAAACTTAACACCACACCTAACAACCCGGTTTCATAGATAGCGTCCAATACATTTATGCGCATTTTTCGGCTTTTTTATATCATTTTTATCGCGTTACGTTTTGGTCTGGATGAGTTCATTCTCAGCCACACCAAATTAAAGCCGCTGCAATGCGTTATCAATACCCTGCTATTCTGGCGCAATAAACAAGTACCGCGCGGCGAAAGATTAAGACTGGCGCTCGAAAGCCTAGGCCCGATTTTTGTTAAGTTCGGGCAAATGCTGTCTACACGGCGCGACCTGATACCTGCCGATATTGCAGATGAACTGACAAAATTACAGGATCGTGTACCCCCCTTTCCTTTTGCAGAAGTTGAAAAAATCATTACAACCGCTTTTGGCAAGCCCTTAACAGAATTATTCTCGCATTTCGATGAAGTACCGGTAGCGAGCGCATCTGTGGCACAAGTGCATTTTGCGCACCTGCCGCATGGTGAGCCGGTAGCGGTCAAAGTGCTGCGCCCGAATATTGAAAATACCATCGCACATGATCTGCTGCTAATGGACACAATGGCATGGCTGCTACAAAGCATTTCATCCGAGGTCAAAAGACTGAAACCGCGCGAGGTGGTTGCCGAGTTTGCACGCCACACAGAAAGTGAGCTGGATCTGACGCTGGAAGCTGCCAACTGCAGCCTGCTCGGGCGTAACTTTTCTGACAAATCCATGCTGATTGTGCCAGAAGTGCATTGGGACTGGTGCCGCAAAGAGGTCATGGTCATGCAGCGCATGCACGGCACGCCAATCAGCCAGCGCGACGTATTAACTGCCAAAGGTATTGATATTCCGAAACTTGCAGTAGAAGGTGTGGAGATATTTTTCACGCAGGTATTCCGTGATGGCTTTTTCCATGCAGACATGCACCCGGGCAACATTCAGGTAGCAGATGACGGCAAATATATTGCGCTGGACTTCGGCATTATGGGTACCCTGAACGATACCGACAAATATTATCTGGCGCGTAACTTTCTGGCATTTTTCAACCGCGACTACCGCGATGTAGCACAAGCCCATATTGATTCCGGCTGGGTCCCCGCTGATACCAAGCGCGAGGAACTCGAAACCGCAGTACGCGCGATTTGCGAGCCGATTTTTGACAAACCGCTCAAAGATATTTCGTTTGCGCGCACGTTACTAAGCCTGTTTCAGATGTCGCGCCGCTTTGGCGTCATTATCCAGCCGCAGCTGATTATGCTGCAAAAAACCTTGCTCAACATTGAAGGCCTGGGCCGCGAACTGGATCCGAATCTGGATTTATGGAAAAGCGCACAGCCGTTCCTGACACGCTGGATGAGCGAGCAAATCGGCTGGCGAGCCATCCTTAAAACAATAAAAAAAGAAATCCCGCATATTGCTAAAGTACTACCGGAAATGCCAAGATTGGCGCACCAGTTCTTAACGCAAACGAATCAGGCGGAAATGGATTTGCCGCTGAGAGCTTCTATCGACAAGCTGATTGAAGCACAGCAGCAGCAAGCGCAATGGCAGAAGCACTTGGTGATAGCGATTATCGCGCTGGCAGCCATTGAAATTGCAATGGTGACAAGCGCTTTTTTTATGCATTAATATTATGGGGCCTGTTAAAAAACATGGGAACCTTGATCTATAGTCGAGCCTGCCATTGCGAGCGTAGCGCGGCAATTCAGTGCTTTATTCTAGAAGAAGATTCTGGATTGCCGCGCTACGCTCGCAATGACGATTGAATCAGTATTTCCCCATGCAAAGAAAAAAACTCAAATTGCGCGGTCTTATCGGAATTTCATAATTTAACTACTTAAAACTATAAAATACACAGAGAAATTATTAAAGGTTTAAAGTAATGCTGATCTGGTTTGTTGTTATTTATTTAGCCATTTCTATTGGTATCGGCCTTGTCGCAGCAATGCGCGTTAAAAATGCCAAAGACTATGCCGTTGCCGGCCGCCACCTGCCATTGCCCGTGGTTATGGCAACGGTATTTGCCACCTGGTTTGGTGCTGAAGCAGTTTTCGGTGTTTCTGCCACCTTTGTTACCGAAGGCCTGAACGGAGTTGCCGCTGACCCGTTCGGCTCCAGCATGTGCCTGATCATTGCCGGGTTTTTCTTCTCCACACAGCTATATAAACTCAACATACTCACTTTAGGTGACTTCTACCGCATGCGTTATAACCGCACGGTAGAGGTGCTCACAACGATTGCCATCGTAATTTCCTACCTGGGCTGGGTAGCGGCACAGATAAAAGCTTTAGGCCTCATTTTCAGCATGATTACCGATGGCGCGGTCAGCGAAGAAACCGGCATGATACTGGGCACGGCCATTGTATTAACCTATACAACGCTGGGCGGCATGCTCTCGGTCGCCGTGCTCGACTTTGTACAGATGATAGTCGTCATTGGCGGCCTACTGTACATCGGCAATATTGTTTCAGGCATGACAGGCGGCGTAGCACCTGTTATTGAGCATGCACGTGCTGCCGGCAAGCTTGATTTCTTCCCTAAAGGCGCAGACATCTGGGTATGGATTACATTTGTGGGCGGCTGGATGACCATGATGCTGGGCTCGATTCCGCAACAGGATGTATTCCAGCGCATCACCTCCGCCAAGAGTGCAAAAATCGCGCTTTGGGGTTCCATTCTCGGCGCCTCCGTTTATTTCTGCTTTACCTTCGTGCCGATGTTCATCGCGTATTCCGCTACACTGATTGACCCGGCGTTTTTTGGCAAACTGGTCATAGAAGATTCGCAAAAAGTGCTGCCTACATTGGTGCTGCAGCACACGCCGGTTTTCGCACAGGCCATATTCTTCGGCGCAGTGTTATCCGCAATTATGAGCTGCTCATCTGCCACCTTACTTGCCCCTTCTGTCACCTTTGCCGAAAACATTGTGCGCGGCTATATGCCGCATCTAGGTGATAAGGGCTTTTTACGCGTAATGCGTATTTGCCTGGTAGTGTTTGGAGTGATTGTTTTACTTTACGCACTCAACTCCGAGCGCTCAATCTTTGGCATGGTGGAATCCGCCTACAAAATCACGCTGGCTGGCGCATTTGTACCATTAGTCTTTGGTGCATTCTGGAAAAGAGCAACCTCACAAGGCGCACTCGCAGCCATTATTGGCGGCATCACTACCTGGGTATTGATTGAAATATTAGTCGGCGAGGAAAGTCTGATACCGCCACAGCTCATTGGTTTAGGTGTGAGCATTTTAGGCATGATCATAGGATCACTGATACCGCAAAAAATCGGCGGCAGCCCAAGTGCTCCACATGGTTTTTTACATGAGCATGCGGCTAGACAGCACCCGCATTAACCTATTTCAAGGTGGGCAATTTTTGTGCATCCCTACTGTCTGCGTGGGCAGAATCTGCCCACACTACTTAGCTAAATCATCTGTGTTATTCAAATACCATAAAGGTTTTTAACGCTGACAATTTGCACAATAAAACGTTGATCGCTGCCCTTGCCTGATCATTTTGATAGGTGCATTGCAGATTCGGCATGGCTCACCACCTTTATCATTAGCGCGCCCGTAAACGAAATACTGTTGCTGGAAATAGCCTGGGTTGCCATCGGCACCAAAGAAATCACGCAAACTGCTGCCACCTGCTGCCAATGCATCTGTCAGCGTATTTTTAATTTCAGCGACCAACTTCTCACACTCAGGCAAGGTCAAGTCTTTTGCAGGTCTTTCAGGGTGAATGCGCGCACGGAATAACGATTCGCTGGCGTAGATATTACCGACACCGACCACCAGGTGGCTATCCATAATTGTGGTTTTGATGGCGGCCGATCGTGTGCGCATATGCTGATGCAGGTATTGCCCGGTAAATGCTTCACTTAACGGCTCCGGCCCTAACACTTTCAGCAGCATATGCTCTTGAGGATTATTGCCAGCCCATAGTACAGCACCGAACCGGCGCGGATCACGCAAACGCAGTATCTGGCCGCTGGTGAAACAGATATCAAAATGGTCATGTTTTTGCGGCGGCTCATCTTGCGCTAACAAACAGATACGGCCAGACATGCCAAGATGCAGTAACAGAACTCCATGATCAAAGTGCGCCAGAATGTATTTGGCACGTCGAGTGAGTGCTCGCAGCGTCTGAGCATGCAACAAGTCAGGCAACACCTGCGGGATTGGCCAACGCAGCGAGCCGTTGCGTATCAACACATTGGTTACTGTTTGATTAACTAACGGTATAAGACCAAGTCTGGTCGTTTCTACTTCTGGGAGTTCTGGCATGGCAACCTAACCAATATTAGATCATTCATCAAGATGAGGCACTTTTATAAAAGTCTCAAAACAAAAAAGCTATATTGCCAGACATCTGTTCTGACAATATAGCTTTTTGTAATCAGCACCTTTTAACTTAAATTATTTACTAGGCAGATTGATCGGCGGATTCAGCATCACAAAGCCTTCATCTGAGGGGAAGTAGTACATGATGCCTTCATCCGGACGCCCCAGTATCAAGTCTGGTGACTCCTGAATCTTGTCAAAATGCACTTTACTGCCATTAGCCAGTTTCACTTCTAACGAAGGATGCGTTACTTTACGGTCTGGGGTATAGATTTCTACTGATTTAGCGCGGGTATGAATCCATGAATAATCCACCCACTCGTTCAATTCATTTTGCGTAGGTTTAGCTTTATCAAGCGAAACTTTCCATTGGCCATCCACCATGTCCAGATTCAATCCGGACGTTTCCCATTGTTCCAAACGGCCAAAATCAAAACCAGCTACTTTTTCAGCCGGGCTCAGCGGGGCTTTATCAATAAGCTCAATCACCTGTGTTGAGGCCGCAGCACCATAATCGTTTGCAATCAGATAAACAGTATTTCTGTGCGAGATATATTGCTCATCAGTCAGCGGGTTATAGGTGCCGAATAAAAATTCTTCAACATTGTCTTTATCCCTGACCAAAGTCAGCTTGAGCAAAGGCTGATGCAGACCGAATTTTGCTACATCATCCGTCACAATTTTCTCACGGCTGTTAGCCGCAATAATTGCCAGAATGCGCTGTACTGAAGCTTGATCAGCACGTGTTTTATGAGGTGCTGTGAGGTGCCAGTAGCCATCTATTTTTTCAAAACTCACAGCAGCTTTTGCCGGAAACTCAACTTTAATTTGATTAAACTCTGCCAGTTTATAGCTGGAAACTTCATATTTATTTTCTTCAACCGCACCTTGCTTAGGCCGCAGATATAAAAATGAAACCAACCCTGCAACTACTGCAAACAAAATTAAATTGAGTAACCAACCTTTTTTCATGCCACACCTTCGAATAAAACTAACATTAGCATCTGAATAATTTGTTAAGAACTTAAGCTCTTCTACGTTTCCACCACAGTACAAAGCCAGCAATCATGAAACCTAACGGAATAAAGTACTGGAAGCTGTGAAAAACAGTCCATGCTGTAACTACACCCATTTTAGTATCAGGGATCGAAACATTGATATCTTTCAATGGCATAGGCTGAATCGTAATCAGGCTATCATCACCGGCCAGCCAGTTAACGATATTCACACCGAAGTCCAGATTACCGCCGTTGGTAATGAAAGTATTGGATAAGAAGTTAGCATTACCCATCACCACTACACGCTGGCCTTTTTTACCATAGGTACGCTCTAAAGCTACACCGATGTTAATCGGGCCGCGCTTGTCATTGGCTTCATTAAACTCAGGCTTCGCATCTTTTGCCAGCTTGGTAGCAGACAGCCAGCCATTAGGCGCAACTTCAACCAGATTGCTTACCTTCCAGCCATTTTCATCAGTACCTTTAGCCGTCACTTCATGCGCTTCCGGGAACAAAGTGCGCAGCATAAAGTTTTTGGTAATTGCATGCTCGCCATACAAGCTGGCGAAAGATACGCGGGCATCGGCACCGTATTGTGCTGAGGCCATATCCATGACAACACCCGGTGAAACCTGCATGCCCAGGTAGTCAGCTACTTCTTGCAAGCCACGCAGATTGTCGTCTTCCAGCAACCACAGCAAATTACCGCCAGCCTCAAGATAGGCCTTGATCTTTTTAACTTCCACTTCACTTACATCAACCTGTGGGCCAGCAACTACCAGCATGGCACCATTGCTCGGAACTTGTTGGGCAATGGTTAAATCCGGGTTAGCAAATTTGAAGCCTTTCGCTTCCAGCTGCTTACCGAACTCACCGATGTCGTGATTCTTAACACCTAACAGGTTGCGCTCGCCGTGGCCATCCAGATACATCACCGCTTGCTGATTCGTACGTGAAAGTCTTACCAGCAGATTGGTGATTTCCTGCTCGGCAAATGGCGGCACAATATGCTCAACACGTTTGTTGTATTCGATCACAACCTCACCATCGGTTTTAACACCGGCATCCTGGGCCAGTTTCGGCTCTTCAGACGGATTGATAAAAGTTAAGCGAATATCCTTTTTTTCACGCTGATAGCGTGCGAAGAAATCTACGATACCTTTACGAAACACGTCACCACTTGATGCATCATCTTTGGTGGCATACACCGTGATATTGATAGGTGCTTTCATCTGCTTCAGCACATTCACGCTACCTTGCGTGAGAATATTGCGGTTAGCCTGTGTGATATCTTTTGCCACGCGGTACTGACTGGCAAAATAACCAAGCAGCACTACCAGCATTAAAAACAGCACGACAAAAAACCAGTTTTGTACTAATAACTGAAAACGTAATTTACGATTGATGTTCATAGCAGAATTTCCAATTAACCACGCAAGCGGTCAGCATCTAAACGACGCACTGTTAGGGTTAAAAATGTCACGGCAAATAAAATAAAATAAGCAATATCGGCAGTATCGATCAAGCCATTGGAGAATGACTGGAAGTGTTTCATCAGCGACAGGCTGCCAAGGATATTGTTAGGATCGCCTGAAAAAAATCGATCCAGCATCATGAGCGCAAATAAAGCAATAAAAGTAAGAATCGCGGCAATGACCGGTTGCTGCGTCATACCTGAGAAATAAATACCAAGCGCAGAAAAACCGGCAACCATCAGCAGCAAGCCCAATGAGTTAGCCAGCAAGAAGCCAAAATCAATATCAGACCAGATATTAAGTGTGGTCAACATGACGCCGATAAAGACAATCAGTATGCTCAAAAAAGCAACCAGACCTAAAAATTTACCCACTACGATTTCAGTCAGTGAAATTGGCGCGCTGAACAGGAATGGCAAGGTCTGGCTGCGGCGCTCCTCTGAAATCAAGCGCATAGACAGTAACGGCACCGCAAACAGCATAATGAAAGACGCCAGGCCATATACTGACTGGCCGACAAACTGCGTTACGCCCGTACGTTCGGCCGGGCGCATTGCGCCTGACATTACGGCGAAGTAATCATTCACAGCGTTGAGATACTGCGTGCCGAAGGCAAACATGAGTAAAGACAGAATGACCCAGCCCATAGGCGAGGCAAACATACTTTTCAATTCTTTTCTTGCTACATTGATAATCATAAATAAACCTTAAATATCCGATTGCATCATTAGCCTGAGATTAGAGATCAATTGTTCCTGATAGGTCAGCTGCATAAATACATCTTCCAGACTGGTTTGGTCAGGAGCGATTTGATACAGGCCCCAGCCTTGCTGAACAGCAGCTTGTACGATAGCTTCTGCCGGAGCAGCGCTATCTTCAAAGCGAACGCGCATCAAACCGCTAGGTAAAACTTCAGCTTCTGATACACCGTTAATCTTGAGCAATTCGTCAGTATTGGGTGCATGGTGTAACCCTACCAGAAGTTTGTTGCCTATGCGCTGGCGCTTCAGCACGTCGATAGAACCGTTAAATACCAGCCTGCCCTTATCAATAATCTGCACGTGGTCACACACCATTTCAACTTCCGGCAGAATATGGGTAGAAATAATCACACTGTGCTCGCCGCCGACTTCGCGGATGAGCGCACGGATGTCTCGGATTTGAATCGGGTCCAAACCAACCGTAGGTTCATCCAGAATCACTACCATCGGGCGATGGATGATTGCCTGCGCAATCCCTACACGCTGCTGATAGCCATTTGATAAGTTTTCAATCAGGCGCTTGCTCATGTGGCCTAAGCCGCAGCGCTCTTTAGCAGTTTCAACCGCACTTTTAATATACTTGCTGCTAACGCGATGCAAGCGCGCAGCCATCGTCAAATATTCATCCACTGTAAGCTCTTTGTACAACGGACGCATTTCCGGCAGATACCCAATCAGCGCTTTCGCTTCTTTAGGATTCTCCATGATATCAATGCCACAGATTTTTACGCTGCCATTGCTAGGTGCCAGGTTTCCTGTCAGCATTTTCATGGTGGTTGATTTACCGGCACCATTAGGGCCCAGAAAACCAAGAACCTCACCCTTGCTCAAGGTAAAACTTACATTACTTACCGCTTCCCTGCCGCCATAAAGCCGAGTAAGTTCGATTGCCTCTACTGTAAAATTATTCATAGCTACTCAATTTTGAAACATTCGTTTAAATACTAAATATAGTTACAACTCAATCAAAAAACTTACCATTACCTAAAAGCAAGTCTATTAGCTAAAAGTAAAGTCCCCAAAAGAAAGCCTATTGGAAAGTTCGCTCAACTTGCGTTATAGTCAACACATAATTATGTAGGAACTTGCGAGCGCTGTCACGGACTAAGAAGTAGCAGCGCATCATACAGCGTTAAAAGATATTTCTGAATAATAGTACTGTTAAAATTTACAGCCTTATTTTGCAATGCTTCAACGCTGGTGCTTTTAAAATAACCTTATGAATTTTTTAATATAAATCCAGATCACTACTTCTGTAAAAATAGACCTAATAATACTAAAAACAACTAACCTATCAAAGCCACCCTATGCGCCCAACGATCAAATCCAAACCAGCAACTGTATCTATCAACAAAAATTCACTGCTGCTAGCTCCGATGTTATGGATGCTTTTATCCGCTGGCATACTGGCACTTAGTGGCTGTGCCACTAACAAACACCTTAATAATGACACCATGACAATTGCCGCCGACAGCGACGCACTGGCTGACGGTGATAAAGAGTCCGTATTAAAGCCGGAGTTCATTTATAGATATCTGGTAGGTGAAATAGCCGGCCAGCGTGGGGATATCGGCACATCTGGTGCAATATTTTATGACCTGGCAAGAACAGAAAGAGACGCGCGCCTGGCCGAACGTGCGGCAAAAATCGCTGCCTACGGCAACATCAGCAATCTGGCAGTGCCGGCAATCCAGCTCTGGGCAGAACTGGATCCTGATTCTACAGAAGCGCAGCAGGCCATGACCGAGATGCTGATTGCAACCGGCAAGCTTGATGAAACAAGACCATATTTATCTAAATTGCTGTCAAAAGAAGAAACACGGGCCAGCGGCTTTTTATATCTGAACACGCTGCTGAACAGAAGCCCCGACAAAGCTGCAGTACTTGAGCTGGTGCAGTTTCTGGCACAACCCTACCCTGATTCTGCTGAAGCGCAGTTCGCAATCGCTCAGGCAGCATGGGTAGCAAATAAAGATGACATCGCACTGGCAGCCATTAATAAAGCCGGAACACTCCGCGCTGGGTGGGACATTGCTGCGCTGCTTAAAGGGCAGATTCTGTATCGAAAATCTCCACAGGCTGCGATTGACTATTATTACGCGTTTTTAAAGTCACATCCTCAATCCAATGAAGTACGCATTAATCTGGCTAAGCTGCTAGTCAACCAGAAACAATTTGAAGCAGCAAAGAAAGAGTATCCGCTAATCATTGAGCAATCTAAAAGCAGTTCGCCAAAAAACACTGCCGATGTCACAGCCGTCGTAGGCTTACTGTCTTACCAGTCGGCCGATTACATTTCGGCGCAAAACTATTTTCAGCAAGCATTAGCAATGGACTTTAAAGATGCTGATCAATTGTATCTATACATGGGGCAAACCTCAGAAAAACTGGATCAGAATGAGGCAGCGGCTGATTGGTATAAAAAAATTGCGCTAGGCCCACGTTATCTGGAGGCACAACTCAGCCTTGCCAACTTGGTTGCACGCACACAATCAGCAGATAAAGCGATTGAAATATTAGACGAGCTAGCCGACCTGAATACTGAACAGCAAATCATTATCATTCAATCGCAAGCTTCTATTTTAGTCAGAGCCAAGCGCGATCAGGAGGCATTCGACCTGCTTGAAAAAGCCGTTAAGAATCTACCGAACACACCAGAGTTGGTATACGACTACGCACTGGCAGCAGAACGCCTGAAAAAATTCGACCTCATGGAATCAGAATTACGCAGAGCCATTGCCGAAAAACCGGATTTTGCAGCGGCCTACAATGCCCTTGGCTACTCGTTTGCAGACCGCAACGTCAAGCTGAACGAGGCAATCAAGCTGATTGAGAAAGCGCTGGAACTGTCACCTAATGACCACTATATGTTGGATAGCCTCGGCTGGGCACACTTCAGAAAAGGCAATCTGGATAAAGCTATTCAATATCTGCAGGAAGCCTACAACATTAACCCGGACCCGGAAATCGCTGCACATTTAGGCGAGGCACTGTGGCATAAAGGCCAGCACGAACAAGCTAAAAAAATATGGAACGACGCCTTAAGCGCTCACCCGGATAATGAAGTTTTGATCACGACTGCCAATAAATTCAAATCCTGATTTTAAAGACAATATTCTTAAGACAATGTCTGTGAATACTTTTATTAGCCTGCCGCAACACACTGCGCGACCAATGCCGGCAATGCGTGTGCTATGTTTTCTTGGCCTGATGTCAGTATTTGCAGGCTGCGTCAGCGTGCCCGCAACTAAAACTGAACCCAGCACTACCGCGCAAGCACTCAGAGCGCAACATTTGCAACAACTGGCTTCTATCCAGCAATTCTCAATACAGGGCAGAATTGGGGTGCAAACTAATGGCAAAGGCTTTTCCGGCAGCCTGCAGTGGCAACACAACAACGCTGAAGATATCATCGACCTGTATTCACCACTGGGTAGCCAAGTAGCGAGCATTAAAAAAACAGCGGATCAAGTCACGTTGACAGACTCCAGCGGCAAGAGCTTTTCAGCAGCAGACGCTGAAACACTCACCCAGCAAACATTGGGCTGGAAACTGCCGCTGACAGGCCTCAGTGATTGGTCTATCGGGCGACCGACGCAGAGCCCGATTCAAAGCAGTAGCTGGAACGAGCAAGGGCTGCTCACCAATCTGGATCAGGATGGCTGGAAAATAGAATACGACAACTACGCACAACAGGACGCATATATGCTGCCGGGTAAAATTTTTCTCAAAAGCGATAAGTTAAATTTGAAGCTGCTGGTAGAAAAATGGAACAGCCTCGAACAATAAAATTGCCTTAATCAATATCGCTTTAAACAATATCGTTTTAGAATAAACGCAACTTTAAAACCAATCAAATCCAGACTGCGCAATATCACTCATGCAAGATTTTCAACCGTTTTTAGCGCCGGCAAAAATCAATCTGTTTTTGCACATTGTGGGTCAGCGTGCCGATGGCTACCATCTGCTGCAAACAGTATTTCGTCTGCTGGATTATTACGACACGATTTATTTAAAACCTACTGACAACAGAGAAATTAAACGTGCCAATGATATACCCGGCGTGCCTGAAGATCAGGATCTGTGCATCCGCGCTGCAAGACTTTTGCAGCAGCACACCGGCAGTACACGCGGTGTAGAAATAATGGTTGAAAAGAATATCCCGATGGGCGGCGGCCTTGGCGGCGGCAGCTCTGATGCCGCGACAGTTCTATTGGCTCTGAATCGCCTATGGCAACTGAACCTGAGTCGCAAAGAGTTATTTGATTTAGGGCTAAAGTTAGGTGCAGATGTGCCTTTTTTTATTTACGGAACAAATGCCTGGGCAGAAGGCATCGGCGAGCAGCTGCAGCCTATTAATCTGCTCGATGCCTACTACGTTGTACTGACTCCGGATGTTCATGTATCAACTGCAGAAATTTTTGCTAATAAGCAATTGACAAAGAACTCGAATCCCCAGATAATGTCGACCTTTTCGGGGGTAGCACAATTAAGCGCTACTGATTCAGCTGGTGGAAACATCAAATCTGAATTTACAAACAGCCTGGAAAAAGTAGTTTGCAGTCTTTATCCTAAAGTTTCTGATTGTCTAAGCTGGCTTAAACAATACGGTGATGCTAGAATGAGCGGCTCTGGCGCTTCGGTGTTTTTAGAAGTTGCCAACGAAGAGATTGCTAACAAAATATTTAGCGCAAAGCCTGAATCCGTTCGTGGTTTTGTTGCAAAAGGGTTAAATCAGCACCCTTTGATTGGACTTTTAGTTTAATTGTAAGGCTGATTAAATATTGGGGAATCGCCAAGCTGGTTAAGGCACCGGATTTTGATTCCGGCATGCGAAGGTTCGAATCCTTCTTCCCCAGCCAGAATTTTTAGAAGCGTGTAGATTTTTTGATTTACACGCTTTTATTTTTTAGTCCGCTTTTTTTAGTTTCTGCTGGCACACTTAGCAGGCCGGCACGATAGGAAATCAAATGGTGTCTAACGGCAACATGATGGTCTTTACAGGCAACGCCAACCCTGTGCTCGCACAAGAAGTTGCTACTCATTTAGGCATTGAACTAGGTCGCGCCGATGTTGGCAGATTCAGCGATGGCGAAATCATGGTCGAACTGCTTGAAAACGTGCGCGGTCGTGACGTATTCGTTTTGCAATCAACCAGCCACCCTACCAATGACAGCCTGATGGAAGTCATGGTAATGGTCGACGCACTGCGCCGTTCATCTGCCGGTCGTATCACCGCTGCTATTCCATACCTCGGTTATTCACGTCAGGATCGCCGCCCGCGTTCTGCGCGCGTTGCAATTACTGCCAAAGTTGTTGCCAACATGCTGACAGGCGTTGGTGTTAACCGCGTACTGACAATGGATTTGCACTCAGATCAAATTCAGGGCTTTTTTGATATTCCTGTAGATAACATTTACGCTACACCAATTTTATTAGACGACTTGCTGAAACAGAACCATGAAAATCTGGTGGTGGTTTCACCTGACGTTGGCGGCGTAGTGCGTGCACGTGCCGCTGCAAAACAATTAGGTTCAGACTTGGCGATTATCGACAAACGCCGTCCAAAACCAAACGTAGCTAAAGTAATGAATATTATCGGTGATGTTGCTGGCCGTACCTGCGTGATTATGGATGACATGGTCGACACAGCCAACACACTATGTGAAGCTGCTGCTGCACTTAAAAAGAATGGTGCTATCAAAGTAGTTGCCTATGCAACGCACCCGGTGTTATCAGGTGGCGCAGCAGAACGTATTATGAATTCAGAGTTAGACGAATTGGTTGTTACCAACACGATTCAATTGCAAGCTGAATCCGCTAATTGCAAAAAAATTCGCCAATTAAGCGCAGCAGAATTATTGGCAGAAACTATCCGTAGAATTAGTTGTGAAGATTCAGTTTCTTCGCTGTTCATGGATTAATTTAGTATTAAAAGTTTTCTCTGCTTTCTGGTCGCGGAAAGCAGTTCTTAGTGCAGTAAGGCCCTCGAAAGCCTAGTAGTAAATTTAGGAGTAGTAAAATGACTATCGAAATCAATGCAGTAAAACGTGACGTTAAAGGTACGGGTGCGAGCCGCCGTAGGTGTAGTATATGGTGGTGGTAAAGAAGCTGTGACACTGGAAATTAACGGTAAAGAATTGTTTTTACAATTCCGTCACGAAGCTTTCCACGCTTCAGTATTAAGCCTGATCATTGAAGGTAAAAAAGAAAACGTATTATTACGTGACTTCCAAATGCACCCAGTACGTAACACCATTCAGCATATCGACTTTCAACGCGTAAGCGCAAGTGAAAAAATCCACGTTAAAGTGCCTTTCCACTTTATCAATGCTGATGTAGCGCCTGGCGTTAAAGTTGGCGGCGGTATCGTTGCTCACGTGCAGACTGAAGCTGACGTTAGCTGCCTGGCAAAAGATTTGCCAGAGTTCATCGAAATTGACGTTGCTAAACTGGAAATGGGTCACTCAATCCACTTGTCAGAAATCAAATTGCCAAAAGGCGTTGAGTTTGTACAATTGGCTCACGGTGATGACGCAGCTGTTGCATCTATCGCGAAAACACGCGGTGGTGTTTCAGAGGCAGCTACAGAAGAAACTCCAGCAGCTTAAGTTTAGTAGCTTTTTTAGCTATATGACAATGACGCGCGCTTTATCTATTAAAGTGCGCGTTTTTCATTTGTGAGATTGGCAGATAAAAGTAATTAAATAAAACGATGAGCGGAATTAAATTATTAGTAGGCTTGGGCAACCCCGGCGACAAATATGCAGCCACGCGCCACAACGCTGGCTTCTGGTGGATAGACCAGCTCGCAGCCTCAAGCAATAGCAAACTAGCGCTAGATGCCAAGTTTTTTGGCATCTCAGGTAAACTCGCGCCAACTGCTGATACATGGCTGCTGAAGCCAACTACTTATATGAACGCCAGCGGCAAAGCCGTGGCAGCACTCGCTAATTATTACAAAATCACGCCGGCACAAATTCTGGTTATTCATGATGAACTGGATTTAAATCCAGGGACTGTGAAGCTTAAAAAAGGCGGCGGGCATGGCGGGCATAACGGCCTGAAAGACATCGCCGCGGCATTGGGTACACCGGACTTCTGGCGCTTGCGCCTTGGCATCGGTCACCCCGGTGATAGAAACGAAGTCGTTAATTTTGTATTAAAGGCAGCGTCAAAAGACGAACAAACCGCTATCAACCAATGTATTGATGATAGCCTGCAAGTTGCAACACAGTTACTGAATGGTGACTTTGAAGGTGCAATGTTAAAATTGCATACCAAGAAATAGCAATAAACGAATAACAACACTCTTTTTTCCGCCTGTATTTTTGTTGAGTACAAGGCGGCAAGGATGAATTGCAGAAGACAGTACGAAAAGCACTGAGAATCAATAAAGACGCAGGCATCAAAGTAATCAACAAAAAGGCAGACTACCTCTTTAAGTCCATTCAGATTTTGCGCAAGGTCAAGGCGTTGAAGTTTGAGGGGACGAGGCAGTACAAATAGTACGACGAGTTACCGAAAACTGATAACAACGCAGAGATTGCGTAAAAGATGGAATTGTGGGCTTACCTAACGTAGGCAAATCTACCCTGTTTAATGCCATTACCAAGGCAGGTATTGCTGCAGAAAACTACCCGTTCTGCACCATTGAGCCTAACGTTGGCATTGTAGAGGTACCGGATCCCCGCATGCAGCCGCTGATCGACATCGTTAAACCACAGCGCGTACAACCGGCGATTGTGGAATTTGTAGATATCGCTGGCCTCGTAGCTGGCGCATCAAAAGGTGAAGGCTTGGGCAACAAGTTTCTGGCTAACATTCGCGAAACAGATGCTATTGCCCACGTTGTGCGTTGCTTTGAAGATAGCAACGTGATCCACGTCGCCAATAAAATCGACCCGCTTTCAGATATTGAAGTGATCAATACCGAGCTAGCTTTGGCCGACATGGAAACCGTAGAAAAAACCATGCAGCGCGAAGGCAAAAAAGCGAAAAGCGGCGATAAAGACGCTATCGCTCTGATGGCGGTATTAGACAAAGTACTACCTGCCTTAAATGAAGCTAAAGCTGTGCGCACGCTAGGCTTGGATGCCGATGAGCTGCAATTACTTAAACCGTTGTGCCTGATCACAGTAAAACCTGTGATGTACCTCGCCAACGTTGATGAAAAAGGTTTCGAGAACAACCCGCATCTGGACAAGGTAGTTGCACTCGGCAAAGCAGAAAATTCACCGGTGGTATGCATCTGCGCCAAAATTGAAGGCGAGATTTCTGAACTGGATGAAGAAGACAAACTGTTATTCTTAAGCGAACTGGGCCAGGAAGAACCAGGCCTGAACCGCGTGATTCGCGCCGCTTATGACTTGCTTGGTTTACAAACCTACTTCACCGCCGGTGTGCAGGAAGTGCGTGCCTGGACTGTGAAAAAAGGCTCAACAGCCCCACAGGCAGCTGGCGTGATTCACACCGATTTTGAACGTGGCTTTATCCGTGCTGAAGTCATTGCCTATGACGAATACGTAAAAAACAAAGGCGAACAAGGTTCCAAAGAAGCCGGCAAGATGCGTTTGGAAGGTAAGGAATACATTGTGCAGGATGGCGATGTAATGCATTTTAGATTCAACGTCTAGTTAGATTTAACGTCTGAACAACAAACCTGCCCCTCTCGCTATAGAGGGGCAGTCATATAGCAGGCTGAGTTTTCAGCTTAGAGTAAAACTGCCCCCCATCATCAAGCGTCAACACACGTTATTCCAGCTACTTCGCTTAACAATGCGCTATAGCCCAGATACCAGTTCAATTATCCGATAACAGCATTGCAATAGATCAAAACACCTGTCTAAAAATCATTTAACCATGCCAATTATGTGTATTTAATAGTGCATCTGCACTTAAATTGTGCAAAGACGCATCTTTAAAAAAATAACCAACAGGCCATTTTTTATAAAAATAATCATTAAATTTCAAAAGCTTAAAAATAATATCCAACCATGGCACGACTATTGCTTTTTGTTAATCAAATAGTATTTAAGAGCTGCAATGTTAAAAGTAATGATTGTTGATAACGACCTGGAGCGCACTACCCCGTTAAAGCAATCACTACTTGATTCTGGATACGAGGTTATTGCGCATCTGAAGGATACGGTCAATTTAGACAAAGCCTGCTGTGAACTGCAGCCTGACATTGTCATTATTGATACTGAATCCCCTAGTCGTGACACTTTAGAAAACATATGCGTCATGACCATGCACGAACCGCGCCCGATTGTGATGTTTACACATGATGGCGATAAAGAGCAGATCAAGCAGGCAACGCGTGCAGGTGTCAGTGCTTACGTAGTTGGCAGCATACCGAACGAGCGGCTGCGGCCAGTGATTGATGCCGCGATTGCACGTTTTGATGAATTCAATCTGCTGCGTGAAGAGTTGAACGAAGCCAATGATAAATTGAATGAAAGAAAACTGATTGAACGCGCTAAAGGACTGCTGATGAAACAGCGCGGTCTGGATGAAGAGCAAGCCTACAATATGCTGCGTAGCATGGCGATGCAAAGAAATATGAAAATAAAGGATCTTGCGAATGAACTGATGAATGCAGCAAAACTGCTGCTAGTGTGACCGAAACAATATTTACTTACCCAACGATGGGGTAAGTAAAAAAATTTAAATGTAAACACTTTAATGCCAATGACGGCATTAAAGTGGCTCAAAGATTGAGCATACAGAAATTCAAGACAAAGGCGTCTTTCCCGTTGAGTAATTACTCAGCTGGATTGACGCCTTTTTTTATTGCCTTTTTTTTGTAATTTTTTAGGAGTTTAAAATGAGTGACCAAGATAAAAAAATACTAGTTCCTAGCACACCAGAAATTATTGTTGATAATTCACGCCGTAATTTCTTGAGAAACAGCATCACCGGCATACTGGGTGCAGCCACATTAATGAATGTTGTACCTAGCAGTATCAGCAACTACGCCTGGGCTGCCGGCTCAGATGCACCTGAACTTACCGAAGTTAAAATCGGCTTTATTCCGCTTACCGACTGTGCGCCTATCGTGGTGGCAGCGCAGATGGGTTTTGATAAAAAGTACGGCATTAAAATCACGCCGAGCAAAGAAGCCAGCTGGGCAGCAATTCGCGATAAAACAGTGAATGGTGAACTGCATGCAGCGCATGTGTTGTACGGTCTGGTTTATGGCGTGCAGTTAGGCATCGGCGGCCAACAGAAAGACATGGCGGTATTGATGAGCCTGAACAATAACGGTCAGGCTATCACGCTGGCTAACCAGCTCAAGGAAAAAGGCGTAAAAGACGGCAGAAGTCTTAAACGTTTACTCGATAACGAAAACCGTGACTACACCTTCGCACAAACCTTCCCGACCGGCACGCATGCCATGTGGCTGAATTACTGGCTTGCTGCCAATGGCATCAACCCGATAAAAGACGTTAAAAATATTGTAGTGCCGCCACCGCAAATGGTTGCCAACATGCGTATTGGCAACATGGATGGCTACTGCGTAGGTGAACCATGGAACGCACGCGCCATTTACGACAAAGTAGGCTACACCGTCACTACTTCACAGGACATCTGGACCGATCATCCGGAAAAGGTATTGGGTACAACAGCCGAGTTTGTAGCTAAACATCCGAACACGACACGCGCCATGATCATGGCGATACTAGACGCCTGTCGCTACATTGAAGCATTGGAAAACCGTGCCTCAGTCGCAAAACTTATTTCCGGTAAAGCTTACGTCAATGCACCGGAAGACGTCATCGGCGGTCGCTTTATCGGTGATTACGACAATGGTATCGGCAAAAAATGGAAAGACCCTAACTACATGAAGTTCTATGGTGACGGTGCGGTTAACTTCCCTTACCTGTCTGACGGCATGTGGTTCCTGACTCAGCACAAACGCTGGGGCTTGCTCAAATCAGACCCTGATTACCTGGGCGTTGCAACCAAAGTCAACCAGATCAAACTCTATTCAGAAGCAGCATCACAACTCGGCATTAGCGTGCCTAAAGACCCGATGCGTAGCAGCAAGCTGATAGACGGCGTGGTATGGGATGGTAAAAATCCGGCCGCTTACGCAGCTTCTTTCAAAATCAAAGCTTAACGATTCAAGCTTCAATAATTAAGGATCATTTATGAGCGCGATCAGCATCAGTAAAGAAAGCTTAAAAGTCATCATGAAAAGTAAAAATACAGTTGTCAGCAAAGGATCTGCAATGACTACCACTGCGAATAATGTGACGACTCCCGACACCGTGTCTACAAAACAGAAAGCTGAAAAACTTGGGTTAAAAATCCATAACTTCATCAAATGGCTGCTGCCACCGGTATTCGGCATCTTGATGATGTTAGCGGTTTGGACATTAATCTCTTATCAATCGCCGAACCTGCCGGGACCTCTGAAAACATGGCATTCAGCGGTTGAGCTGTTCAGTGACCCGTTTTACAACAATGGTCCGAATGATATGGGGGTGGGCTGGAACATCCTGAATTCATTAAAACGTGTTGCGCTGGGCTTTGGTATGGCGGCCATGATCGGCATCCCTATCGGCTTCATTATCGGCCGCTTTGAGTTTGCAAATCGCATGGCGGCACCTGTAATCAGCCTGTTAAAACCGGTATCTCCGCTTGCATGGCTGCCAATCGGCTTGCTCGTGTTTAAAGCAGCGAACCCTGCTGCAATCTGGGTCATCTTCATTTCAGCGATCTGGCCGATGATCATCAACACGGCTGTCGGTGTCAGCAAAGTGCCGCAGGACTATATGAACGTAGCAAAAGTGCTCAACCTGAGCGAATGGAAAATTTTCACCAAGATTCTGTTCCCGTTCGCACTGCCTTACATGATGACAGGTGTACGCCTTTCCATCGGCGTGGCATGGCTGGTGATTGTTGCAGCAGAGATGCTGACCGGTGGCGTTGGTATTGGTTTCTGGGTGTGGGATGAATGGAACAACCTTAATGTTGAACACATCATCATCGCAATTTTTATTGTAGGTATCGTCGGCCTACTGCTGGAGTTAATGCTCACGCAGATCGCTAAAAGATTCAGTTACGAATAATTCAGTTACTTAATTACACAGTTACTTATCAGGAATCATTATGAAAAACACATCTATGCCAGAAAAAGCAAACGCAGCTAAATATGTGCAGCTTGAGAATGTTGACATGACGTTCACAACTAAAAAAGGTGAATTCAATGCACTTAAAAACATTAACCTGAGTATTCGTGAAGGTGAGTTTATTTCAATCATCGGCCACTCAGGCTGCGGCAAATCAACCGTGCTCAATCTGATAGCAGGCTTGCTGCAACCTACTGAAGGCTTTCTGTTCTGTGCCGGTCGCGAGATTGCTGGTCCAGGACCTGAACGCTCTGTGGTATTCCAGAACCACTCATTACTGCCTTGGCTGACCTGTTATGAAAACATATATCTGGCGGTAGAACGGGTATTCGGCACTGAGACTAAAGCCCAGCTCGCAGCACGTACCCATGCTGCACTGGAACTGGTTGGCTTAACACATGCTACCGACAAGCGCCCGAACGAAATATCCGGCGGCATGAAGCAACGCGTCGGTATTGCGCGCGCCTTGGCGATGGAACCGAAAGTGCTGCTGCTGGACGAGCCGTTTGGTGCGCTGGATGCGCTGACACGTGCCAACCTGCAGGATGAGCTCATGAAGATCATGGCGAAATCCGGCTGCACCGCAGTCATGGTGACGCACGATGTAGATGAATCTGTACTGCTTTCAGACCGCATTGTCATGATGACCAACGGCCCATCTGCCACGATCGGTGAAATTCTGGATGTGAATCTCGCTCGCCCGCGAGCACGTTTGGAACTGGCTGAAGATAAAGATTACAACCATCTTCGCAGCGAAGTATTGCGCTTTCTGTATGAGCGCCATGCCAAAAAAGCGGCTTAAACAGTTTATTACTAACGTATTTCACATAAAAACTTAATCTACACTTTATAAATATCAGGGGTAATCATGAAATCAAATGCTTCATTCAAACTTAACATCATCATGGCCTGTGTCACCGTGGCCATCTCCGGCATGGCTCAAACGGCTTATGCTGAAGAAGAGTCGATCGCTGAATACACATTTCTGGACTCAATCAAAGATGGCAAATCGATGACCAACTTCCGCCTACGCTACGAATCTGTAGACCAGGATGCATTTCAGCCGGCGCCCAATGCAACCCAAAAGCTGGATCGTGCACACGCGTTCACGCTACGCAGCTTGATTGGCTGGCAAACCGCACCGTATAAGAACTTCAGCTTTGCCGCACAACTGACCGACGTACACGAGTTTAACCACAACTTTAACGATAGACGCGAGAACCTGAGCGAACCGGGCAAGGCCAACTACGCCAATATCGTTGACCCGAGCTTTACCGATGTGAACCAGCTGTTTGTAGACTGGACCGGTATTAAAAACACCAAAGTGCGTCTAGGTCGTCAACAGGTGAATCTGGACAATGTACGCTTCATCGGCGACATCGGTTTCCGCCAGAATATGCAGGTATTTGATGGTATTTCCGTACTCAACAAAAGTATTCCGGATACAGAAATATTTGCTGCGCACTTTGATCAAGTACGCCAGATCAATACCGAACTGCGTCAGGGTGATATTGAAATTGTGAATGCCAAATATCGTATTTCTCCTAGCGAGTCAGTAGTGGGTTACGCCTATCTGGTCGATGTTGCAAACCTGGGTCAGAATAACGGCAACCCACTCGCCGACAGCACGGCTGCGCAAGGCGGCAATGGTCTGGGTGCCAGCCAGGATCTGGTGAAAACAGCAACCACGGATGCCAGCTCAAAAACATTCGGCCTGCGCCTGGATGGCGTGCGTGCGATTGACCCGACCTGGAAAGTACTCTACACCGCTGAATATGCAAAACAGACTGACTATAAAGACGGAAGCGAACTGATTGACGCGCATTACTTCAAACTGGGCGGTGGCGCGATGTATAACACCTGGTCAGTCAGAATCGACCATGAAAAACTCGCCAGCAACGATGGCAAATATGCCTTCCAGACACCTTTAGGTACCAACCACCTGTTCCAGGGCTGGGCTGACCAGTTTCTGGCGACACCGCGCCAGGGGATTGAAGATACCTTTGTCACGGTTGCCGGTAGCATTGGCAAAGCCAAGCTGCAGGCGGAATACCATGTATTCAAAGCAGACGAAAAATACCAGTCGCTCAACGGCAAGTTTGGCGATAAATACGGTACCGAGCTGGATCTCAGTGTGATGTATCCGTTCACTGACAAAATCAGCGGCAAACTTGAGTATGCAAAATTCAATGAATCCGATGTCTACGGCACTACCTTACAAAATGCTGCGCGTAAAGGCGACAAAGAAGTCGTCTGGGTGACCGGCATGTACACGTTCTAAAACAATAATCTGCAGCACCCTATGCCATTCTTTAATGGCATAGATATCAATGTATTGACTGGTGATTTGATAAAACGGCTTATCAATATGACCGCACCAGTCAATCAGTACCACTAAGTTTATTCGCTCACCAACGGCGGTGACCTCTACTAAATTGCATCTAAATAATAATTACTTGAGGAGCAGTCATGACCAGCAAAATTACGCCCAATAAGCCCCAACAAGCAGGCACGCTGAATAAGTATCGCGGCATTATATTAGCCGTTACGCTTTTCTTACTATTCAACCTGGCAGTGCTTGGCCTTAACTTTTACACATCCTCTACGCTTGATAGCGATGCGGTTTCCATCAACCTTTCCGGACGGCAGCGCATGCTGTCACAACGTACTGCCAAGGTACTTTTATCAATTCAGGTTGATGCAGCGCAAGGCAGGTTTGACCCCAAAAACACCGAAGAACTCAAGAAAGTCAGCATGCTGTTTGATACCACCCTGAACGGTTTTAAAACCGGCGGCATGGTTATAGGTGGTGATGAAAAACCTGTATTGCTGCAAAAAGTAAGTGGCGATGCTGCGGTCAAGGCAGTGGATGATGCCCTGCTGGTTTGGCAGCCTTACAAACAACTGCTGCAGCCTGTTATTGAAAGCAGCGTGGTGAATGAAGTTACCCTCGATATCGCCACGGACTATGCGCGTGCAAACAACATCAAGGTGTTAAAACTGATGAATGACCTCACCACGCAGTTGGAACGCAACACCAAAACCAAGGCCAGCAATCTGCAACTGATTCAAACCATTGCGCTGGTATTGTCACTGCTGCTGTTCGCTAACATTGTATTTAACGCCTTACGAAAATTGCGCTCTGCCGATGGCGAGATTGAAAAAGCGCAGCGTGAAACTACCGAGATTCTGAATAATGTAAAAGAAGGTTTGTTTCTGCTAGACCCAGAGTTTAATGTTGGCAGTCAATTCTCCAGCTCAATAGGCAAAATATTGCAGCACGAAGTAAGTGCTAACATGCCGTTCATGCCAATACTGGAGCAGCTGGTTTCAGCTGATATCTACACCTCGGCTAAAGATTACATTCAGCTGCTGTTCGGCAACAAAGTGAAAGAAAACCTGATGCTGAGCCTGAGCCCGCTCACGCAGGTAAAGGTGCAAGCCAAGAGCGATACAACACCGCGTTACCTGAGCTTTCAGTTTAACCGCATTGTTGAAGGTAAACATGTTCTGCACCTGCTGGTAACGGTGCAGGATGTGACCGAACAAGTCACGCAGGCGGAAGAACTTGCCGCAATTAAAGGCCAATCCAGCATCAATCTGGAATTGCTTAAACGACTGCTGCAGGCGGATACCTACCAGTTACAGGATTTTCTGAGCCATGCCCATGGCAGCCTGGAATCGCTGAACGCGATATTAGCCAATGCGGATAAACGTGCGGCGAATCATGCTGATTTGGCAAACCAGTGCTTCCGTATCATTCATGCTATTAAAGGTGAAGCTGCGGCAATGGGTTTGGACGCGATTGAAACACTGGCACATCAATTTGAAGAGCATCTGGTAACGCTGCGTAAAAAGAACGAGTGGGATGCGCAGGAGATTCTGAGCCTGCCGGTAATGCTGAGCGGCATGCTTGAACAGATCAGGCAGATTGAAACGATTTCAAATGTGATGCAGGCGCATCATCAGGCCAACAATAGCACAGCAAAACCGCCTTCAATCTCGACCAGTGTAGGCAATAACCTGCAGCGCCTCGCCGAACAAGTGAGCCAAAGCCAGAATAAAAAGGTGCAACTCAAACTTGAGCTTGGGCTGCTTGATGAGATGGACACCAAAACCGTGCATCAGCTACAGCAGATTGGCATTCAACTGATACGCAACGGCATCTGCCATGGCATTGAAAATCCCGACATCAGACTGGCAAAAGGCAAAACCGCACACGGCGAGATCTCCATCGCCACCCGTATGAACGCGGAAGGCGTTATCGACTTCATTATGCGCGATGACGGTCAAGGTATTGTTCCTAGCCGTATCAGAGCCGCAATGCTGGCCTCAGGACGTTACGCAAGTGACATTGTGAACCAGCTAACTGATAAGGAAATTGTAGGCAAACTATTCGAGCCGGGCTTTTCTACCGCCAGCAGCACCGACAAAGATGCAGGCCGCGGTGTCGGCATGGATTTAGTGCAATCCCTCATTAACGAAATTGGCGGAGACCTAAAAATAGACACCAAAGCCGATGTCTTCACCCAGTTTGCTTTCCGCATATCCAAACATGCCCAACCTTCAATTAACTTAAATGCTACAGAGGCCGTTGTATGAAACTCATGATTGTCGATGACTCCAATATTATCCGGAGCCGTATTTCCAGAATTATGGCAGACCCAAAACTGCCGCCTATCGAAATCGTGGGAACAGCAGCCAATGGCACTGATGCATTTGCATTATTCACACAAGAACGCCCGGAGCTGGTCACCATGGATTTAACCATGCCGGAGATGGATGGCGTGGAATGCACCACCCTGCTGGTTGAGTTTAATCCTGATGTAAAAATCCTGATCGTATCTGCGCTCAGTGACAAAGCCACCGCGATTGAAGCACTTAAAAATGGCGCAAGCGGGTTTTTATACAAACCATTTACCGATGAAGAACTCGTGAACGCCCTACTGGAGCTAATAAAAGAATGAGTGATTTAAGCGAAAAAGACATTGAAATCTTTATTGAAGCAATAGGAGGCTATTTCAAACAGATTACAAAAGAAGCGGCATCGGTCGGCGTGGCATACCTCGCCAAAAACGCATTCCCGATGAATGACTACACCGGCATGATCAAAGTAAGTGCAGACTACGAAGGCGCACTATACTTCTCGGCACCTAGCGCCATGCTGCGGCACCTGCTTACGGTCATGAAAGAACCTAATCAGTCTGATGAAAATCTGCTGGATGCCGTAGGCGAAATCGCCAACACCATCTCAGGCAACGCACGTAAATATTTCGGTGAAAATATGGTCATCTCCATCCCGGAAAAAATCGCGCACCTGCCAGAGAATCTTGATCATCAGGCACGCCCCTATGCCTACGTGATCATTATTAAGTGGAAGCATTACAGCGCATCGCTGATCGTGGATATTTCAAGAATCCGTTAAAGAGATGCTGATTGACCTATTCATAAATCTGTCATTGCGAGCGATCTAGCCTTTAGCCGCGAGCATAGCGTAGCGGGTGGCAATCCAGTGTTTTGTTCTAAAAAAAGACTCTGGACTGCCACGCCCTTTGGGCTCGCAGTGACGGAAACAGAGTCATAGCGAGGCAGGCTGTGGCAGTAACAAAGTTATTGAGAGGAACGAAGTGACGGTAACGCAGTTATTACGAGAAGCAAAGTGATGGCAACGCAGTCATTGCAAGGCGCAAAGTAACAGTAACGCCGTCATTGCGAGGAACGAAGTCATGGGAAGGCTGTAATTGCGAGGAGCGAAGTAATAGTAGCGCCGTCATTGCGAGGAGCGAAGTGACGCGGCAATCCAGTACTTGAATTTAATCAGCACATCCTTAACGACATAAGTGCTCGGCACCCATTACTGCTGCGCACTATAAACCTTTAAACAATCTGCATTCAATGAGTTGGAGCCATACAACATACTAAAAACAAGACGATGAAAAATAAACCAGAAAAGTGAAAACTTTTTTTGACAATTCACCACTAAAACACTAGAATTGCGGCCTTGCTGAAATACAAGCAAACAGGTTTACAAGAGCACAGGATTCATAATCCTGGGGTCGAGGGTTCAAGTCCCTCTTTCACCACCAATAAAGACGCCCCTCTCGAGAGATTGGGGCGTTTTCTTTTGTAAATTTAAACGTTAATATTTTTTCGTGTAGGGGCTATGTAGGATTTTCCTGCTCCGTACATATCGTATTTTTGCAGCATAAATTTTATTTGTTTGCACTTTCCCTACTTGCTATCCACTCATTAATTACGCTTAGTCTCCAAACAACTGTTCTCTCAGTTAATTTAATCTGCTTAGGAAATTTATTTTGTTTTATCAATCTATAAATGGTGCTATGACCAATACCTAACATAGCTGAAAGTTCTTTAATTCGCAAAAATCTATCTTCTGCCATTTTTACACCTCTTGATAATTAGATAACTCTATTATCTGCATACTCAAGCATTAATTACTGTTTGATGTGTTTTACTAATAACCCTAGACCAACGGTTATGAATATAACTAAATTAAGCTGATGTATCAGTGGTAACGACATAGACTCTTTTTTTTAGCTGCTAAAAAAATAATCCACTACTGCGTTGCTAAACCTTAATACCATCAGTTAAATCCGAGAGAAGATTCTCATCAACAATTTCCTAGAAGCTCCCTCCGTTTCATATGAATTGGCAAAGCATCCAAATTCGCATCTGCTCACCTCATCTATATAGTTATAACTATCATCCACAATTAATTTATAAATTTTGACGGTCAGCGCTTTGTTTACACAAGAATCTCCTAAAATTCATTACTTTAGACCCAAACCTATGTTTACAATAGATATTGTATCCCCATCATCCTTGGGGGTGGTGTTTATAGCCCCTGTAGCCTCCAGTTCTTCATCGGTCAGGTCTTTATTACCAGCAGCTATCCATGCACGACCAGCCTCTCCAATCTTATGGCATTCAGCCAGAATCTCGTCCTCAGTCAGCATCCTGTCACCGAATTTATATAGCTTGCCATTCTTTTTGATTAAGCCATTAATTGCTGAGACTACGCGATTTAACTCCTCAACAATTCTAGGCGCTGTATTGGTTTTTATAAATGCCTCAGTTAGCTTACGGTAGTACCAAAGGTGCTCTTTCTTGTCTTTCCTATTGAACCGATCCCACAAGGCATCGCCAATCTCACGATAATCAGCCAGAATGGCACGGGCATTGTGAAGTTTGTCTGCTGACGAGACAAGACGTACTGAAGCAGATTCATTGCGAACTTTATCAATGTACTCTGTTTTACGTATTTTCCAATCTATCTTGCCATCACCCGGAGGCAAAACAGATTCTGCCAATGTATCTGAACAGCCTTCAACGATATTCAGCACTTCCAGTCCGAAGTACTCACGGATTTCATGTTTCACACGCAAACGGTCTTTGTGAGTTTTTTGGTCCTCAATAGCGTCATGCAGCAAGGCACCTATTGCTTCAGCTTCGGTCCCGCCGTTTTCCAGCACAATCCCGGAAACTGCCAACAAGTGGCTGATATAAGGAATTTCTGTTCCTTTACGCTTTTGACCATCGTGTACACGGTAAGCGTACAGCATGGCTTTTTCGTACTGCGACGTTGCTTTCCATAGATTGTTATTCATTTGACGCTCCTTTCTTTGGTGTTTTTTTATATATTGCAGGTAAGTCGAAGTCGGGAATCCATGCTGGCCATGCTGCCTTATCGGTATTTACCTTTTCTTGAATGATGTCAAAGAATTTCAGATAAAGCTGTGCCTGTTCCTGACCTGCCTTGGCTAAGGGCTTTAACTCTTCAACAATCCCATAAAAGTTGCCGAGCGCTACGACATCATCCTGCTTAATGGCCTCCAGAAACCAATACGCTGCACCAAGAATATCCTTCTCAACGCCGTTACCAAAGCGCAGCATTACGCCCCAGTCATTCTGCGCATATGCATCACCAGCTTCGGCAGCACGTTCCAGCCATTTGGCTGCTTCGTTTAAATCAATGGGAGCCCCGTCACCTTCTCTGTAACGTACCCCTAGATTGTATTGGGCGACGGGTAGATCTTGTTCTGCAGCTAAACGAAAATATTTTGCAGCTTTTTGTGGATTTTGTTCTGCACCTAAGCCGTTTAGATACATGCTGCCAACGTTATTTTGTCCGTTGGGGTCACCTACATCGGCTGCACACTGATACCATTTCAAGGCTTCCGAATAGTTTTGTTCTACCTCATCGCCTTCGCGATACAGATCACCAAGACGATTCTGTGCGTAAGTATCACCAGCTAGGGCTGATTTAATTAGTGTTTCAAGTTTGGGGGATAGAAAAGATGTTGTTGCCATGGTCATTACTCCTGAAGTAATGCTCCGTTTAGCAAATTGTTTAGAGTCGTTTGCAAGTGGAGCTAAATCACGACTGGGCATTAAAAAACCCGTTTCAGCTTATGCTAATAACGGGTTCTCACTCGCTTTAGCAGATAACGCCCTGCAAGCTGAATCAAATTGGCGTTTATTTATATTACGCTTAATATTTTGGAATGTCACTAGGCATTAAATTAAATTGACAAAATTTATGGATTAAACGAAAAGTCCAGCTCTACTGGACTATTTACTATCAATGTAAATAGACATTAAAAATGTAAATCCAGTAGATGCCAAATGATAAATAAGTCTTGAACTTAAACTATAGAGAGAGCATACAGTCCATTTATTAAATGGCTTAAATTAGGTGTTAATTTAAGGAGTCTTTCAATGATTTTCCAGCTGAAAAAACTGGTGCTTTTCGCTCAGCTATCTTGATCTCAGCTCCAGTTCTTGGGTTACGGCCATTACGAGCAGCTCGCTTTGTAATCTTAAATGTACCAAATCCAATCAATGTAACAGAGTCACCTTTTTTAAGGGCAGCTGTAATTGCACTAGTTGTTGCATCAACTGCACGGCCGGCAGCAGCTTTACTAAGTCCAGCATTTGAAGCGATTGCGTCAATCAATTCTGATTTATTCATTCTATTCCCCTATATTTTAGTAATTAAATTCACACCATCAAGTATTAAGTAAATATATCAATTAAGCAATATAAAAAAATTATTAACATGTAGATTTACTAAAGAATAATTTTATAACTTGATATTTAAATTACGTTAGATTGAAGTGAATCCTATAGTGATATTTCTTTAATACCTATATTCGTGCAGTTTGTCTGATATGAAATAGCTGAAGCAATGAACTATAAATTTGACTTTGAAGATTAACTATCCCGTAAGCTTGCAGTACGGTTCTATCAAAATTAATTCTATCGGCACTTAAAAGTTCAAGTGGCAAATTAAGCACATCCCTAGCTAGCAATGGCGAGAATGCTGCAAGAATAAGTGTGCGATTTTGGGCATTAACAAAATTGGGATCAAGCATGTGTAGGTGGGCAGACATTTTAGTAGGATTTAAATCAAGAGCCCCCAGTCCACGGCCGAAACCAATGGCTTCAATCAAAAACATGCCAATTACAGAATTCAATAATGCATGACATAAATCCACATCAACATTTTGTTGGCTGACAAATCGAATTAACCTTTGATTCACAAATGAACGCTGATTTAATCTATGCACGCATAAGCGCTGATCAGGGTTCACAGATATTACAAAGTCGGCAAGTGTAGAAGCGCTCATCTCATACCATTGGCATCCTGCTCTTTCTAATACGTTTGGTAACAGCTTTCCTGTGCCATTGACGGCATTCTCAAACCTAGCTATCCAAGCAAGTGTGCCTACCATTCCGTTCGCAGTTAACGTGGCTTTATCGTCGGAACAGCAGAAAGCCTCGCTGCCAGCGGTTGCAATTAATCCATCAATATCTCGTGCTGTCTTTAAAACCGGGCGAATATACTGTGGCTCAATTCCATGTCCTGATTCTGGATAGAACATCTGATCCCAGCCCCTCCGTTCGCCTCGGTTTATATCAAACAATGAGCTGGCAGGTATTAAGTTTGGTGAAATGTGCGGCATCCATGACAGATCAGCAAAAAATGCATTCCAGCCAATTCCTACTGAAGTAAGCTGTTGAATCTGTGCGTGTGAATAATTAATTTTGCTGTAGCCATTTCCTGACGCGCCGTTAGCCAGCATTTGAGCTGCCAGAAGATCTACGCCACCAGGCTGATCTTCCCAAGATTCTATTCGTTTCGTTGTAGTAAGAAACTCAATGTTTCTATTTGCTGGAGTTGTCGCAGATCTCTTCTCAAGCACCACGATTGTTGTGACAACATCCGCATTTGAGAACCATCGACCTTCTCCAGAGATTACAACCTGTCTAATGTCGAAGCATCTCATCAAAATCTCTTTGAATTGAGCGCCCCAGTTAACGCTTAACCAAGAATTTGAACTGATAAAGCCAACGCGCCCATTATCATCAACAAGCTCACGCAACTTCAACACGAGGTAAGCATAAAGATCTGCTCTATTTTCCAGAACAATATTCCCTGAACAATCTTGTCCTAGCGTTTCTCTAATTGGCCCAAGCGAAGGATTTAACTGATCAACATCTTCAAAGCGAACAAACGGTAGATTTGAAATCGCCGCATGCATTAATGGCAGAGTTCTTTGAACAACAGCCCCGGTGTTGGGATCTGTAAAATCCACTAACTGCCCTGTTGTAAGAAGAAATGCGTCGTGCCTAAATACCTGTATTACTTCACCCATACCCATCGGGTCAGATAAAGCAATTGAACATAACTGCAGTGGAAATGCGAATTTATCGCTTGCCCAAGTTGTTTTTAAAGCATCGGTAATACTTACTCCAACGCTTTTTTTAAGTTCATAAGCAGCGCGTGCAATTGTCCCAGTTCCGCATGTCGCATCGATCACAGGTTTTGTGCGATCCCTTATTGAAAGCCTTACCAATAAATCGGCTAATGGCCTCGGTGTGGAAAACTGCCCAGCCATTTTTTTCTTAGAATAATTTAATGCTGTGTCGATAATCTTATGGAAACTTACCTGGCTAATCGTATTAAGATTGAAATCCTTTAGAAAACAATTAAGCTCAACCAATCCATCCCAGGTTGCTGTATCAACGTAGTCCTGACCGATCGGCGGCCTAAACACATTCATGAAATCACATGAAGCCGTTATTGTGTTAAACACAGTAATAGCTTGTTGAACGCTAGTTCCAGAAACAATCGTCTCAACAATACTAGCTGAATTGTTAAATCGTTTGAGGTAATGCGCAAACAGGATTCTATTGATCCAGTTAATTAAATTAACCCGTGCTATGGCTTGAAATGAAGTACATCCTGGATACTCGTTTGCGTTTTCAAGCCACCATAACTGCAATTCTGCCGAGAAAGATGCATCAGCTTGACATGCTTGCTGAATGGTTACGGAAAGTGTGGGTACAAAGTGTTCAAGATAATCAATGAATAGTGCATCGCTGATTACAGCGTCTGGTCGAGAACCTGTAACGCTTCCATGGTCTAGAAGATCGTTTACGTCATCTATAATTTTATGAAGTAATCTCACCCATGCCGCTCTACCTGCTCTGACGTCGGCACGACGCTTAATATTCGTCGCCGGCCAAGCTTTTGCGTGGCTAAAATTTCCAGATTGATCCCTCACATAAAGGACAGCTTCATCTGCGTTCCATACTACAAAGCTGTTTAAACCAAGCCTGTTAGCTTTTAGTGTTGCATTATCTATTAAGGCAATATCATTGATGGCTGTATCGGGCATCTTGAGTTCCCAACCCTGCTGAACAATAGAGCCATTACTATCACCGAATAACAAGACATCTGGGAATAAGCTTCCGGACAAGCCGGAAACCGTATGCTCACCTCCAGCCCTTGCGATAGCTCTATTCCTTGACTCAGAATAGCTGTTTATTTCTGAAATAACATCAATAGCCCACGAGCGCTCGTTGTAGCCAGGTGTAACGGGAGTTGTCATGTCTAGTTTTTCTTTATTTTTTGTTATTCTGGTGTACGATGAATACTGATGTCTTCAGGCCTAACTACAGCAAGTAAACGTTGATGAGCCACATCAATATAGTCGATTGCATCTTTTTTGAATAAGTGCACGTCCTCATTCTTTTCTATGCCGCAGAAGTCTCGACCCTCTAATGCTGCTGCAACAAGAAAACTGCCGCTACCAAATGAATTATCCAACACGAGGTCGCCTGGCTTGGTGTAAGTGCGAATGAGGTATCTTCCTAGATCCACAGGTTTCTGTGTAGGGTGCCAAACAGCACCTTCACTTTCCGCAGTTTTGAAATAGATAACATCAGTCGGGTACCTTTCCCCATCACTCTTTACGTGCCTAGGCTTGAAATCCCCATAGCTTCCAGATAGCTGATCTTTACGTATGCCTTTATTATATGCAACACCTTCACCCATTTGCGGATTGTATGTTGGCTGCTTCCTATAAAATACACAAACATCCTCATGCTTGCGTAAAGGTTGTTTTTTGGCATTTAAAAAGTTAGTTGGTTTTGATTTTTCCCAGGCAAGCTTGTATTTAAAATTCCGTTCATTGGAAATGATGAGTTTTGCTGTAAAAACACCTTGCGAGGTAAGAACGATGGCACCATTGGTCTTAACTACGCGATTATAGGCTTGCCATAACTTTTCAAGATCAATAACACTATCCCACTTGTTTTGTGTCGTTCCATAAGGAAGATCACATAAAACCATATCTACTGAGTCATCTGGAAATCTACTTAGCACATCTAGGCAATCACCTTCAAATAAGGTATTTCTAATGCTAGGCTCTGATGCACTTACCGGTATTAAAGGTTTTAGTATGGATGACATATTTAAATCATAACTTATTTCATTTGCGTTTAACGCGTCCAACATAGATTACCTCCAACCATATCAATAAATAACATACAAGCCACCGTCAACGCACGATCAATCATATAACACTAATAACCGTTTTGTAATTCTTATTATTTACAATTTTTTGCGTATACTGAAGTTCTAGCGCTTCTTGTAATATTGCTTTTAGCGCATTTGTGCTTAAACTGTTTTATCAGTCAACTGCCTGTACGTTACTTAGATGATGACCTTATCGAGCAGATTGTCCCTTATGGTTAGTAAACAATGAACTATGTGGTAAATGTCATCAATTAACCAACCACGATCAATTTTTTGATGATATGTCTGAAGCTATTTTGAATCAAAAAACTTAACTTCATTCAAATTAAGAATTTGAGTTATGTCCATAGGCTTGCTGGTGAGTTCTTTTGCCAATGCTGTCACTTCCTCTTCTGTCTGCGTCAGTTTTACCCGTCTGCGCCAATTCTCTGAATCGAATATCATTTAACCGCTCCCTAAAATCATCAATGCCCTCTTTGGTAGAGCATATCGGTTTATAGTTGTATTTAAATCTCTGTTCAGTGGGATAAAGCTATATTAGGGCAAGCTGTTGCTGCCGGTTCAATACTGGTTTTGTTTGGCGTTGCTTTCTCTGTTGCTTTAGGAAAGTTGATTAGCCAACCGTGATCTTTCCTTTGCGCGTGTTTAAAATCAAAGGCGCTGAAATCGAATGCTGTTCCGTGTAGGAAGATTTTTGGTCTGCCTTCCTCGTCAAGTCCTTAGGGTTATCAGGCAGGTCTTTCAGCAGCTGGGCGAACTCCTCTTGCGTTTTTGTTGATTCCAGCCGGTATTTCCAATGAGGGATCTCAAATACCATTGCAAAAATTTTTCATCATCTTAAAAGTTGTCAGAATAACAATATTACCCCATTTTCAGTGGCAACCTGCGTGGCAACCAAGGTGGTTTTCAGTGGATACCAGAGTGGATACCAAAACATTCTATACTCAAAATAGGCTCATTCCTGTGGTAACCAGACTTGTAACCAAGTGGCATTTTCTGTGGAAACATGACTGGAAACCTGTATGTGGAAACTAGATTAAATTAAAATTGCCAGCTCAATTATTTACGATATTATGTAGCAACCAAACAAAGTGAATAAAACAAATGGTTAAGCTAATTTTGAATTGTTAATAATGTACTGAATAACTTTCTCAAAACTGCCATTTATATCATTTTCATCTATTGTAAAAAAAACGCTGCCGATGGCTTGTAACGCTCCAACATTCCCAATTACTTGTTCTACAATAACTCGATGTTCCGTTGATATAGTTGAGTAATAAATTAAAAACAGCGGTATGGAAACATCTCCATTTATTTGATCCGAAAGATGTTTTAACCGGTCGTATTTTCTTCCATCAGGACTAGGGTAATAGTTACCTAACCTTTGCTCATTAAATGGTATGCCTGAGCTTGCTGTATGTTTTTTAAACTCTAAAACTGCTATCGGCAAATAGTTATTATTAAGCAATATCAGATCAGCATCTCCAGGCCAAAGTGCATCACTATGGCATAAACTGCACTCTAATCGAGACGTGCCATAAGTTAAACCTTTAGTGCCCATCTTAACTGGTCCGCCAGATTTGGCTTTAATTAACTGTTTTATGTCTTTTAAGTAAATTTTATCAACACGCAATCCTTTGTTATTTGTAGCATCTTTCGGCCAAAAAACATGAATTAAGTGTGATTGGTCGCTCCAATTTTGGTTGTCGTTATAAATAATTGCAGATGCGGTAAACTTATTTGCACGAGAAAAAAGTACCAAATCAAGAAATTTATCTTCTTTTAACGAATTTATTATTTCGTTATCGGACAAAGAGTGTACATCTATGTTGGCAAGAGTTAGCCTTTTAAGCCACAAGTTCCTATCAAGAATGTTATTTGACCAGTCTATAAAGAAATCAAATCCAACACTTTTAATGCCAATTTTCTCTAATAAATTGCCGTTAAACCAAATATCAGGACCTCCTAGAATTGGATTTTCTTTAGCAAGCTCTGATCGGTTTTTACATTTAGCTAAAATTGGATCTGTAAATATTTTTATCATGGTTATTATTCTTCCTAGGCAGCTAAATTGAGTGTTATTTTAAAAAACCATATTCAAAAATCATCGGGCGCAATTTCTCACTAAGGGCCTCATAAACTAACTTAAATGCGATATTATGTAAATAAGCATTCATATCAGCCTGCGCGTTCGCAGTAGTTACCTTACAGCCCATAATCTAAAACTTATCTATATCTAAATATTAAAATACTTAATCTTCTCCTCGCGCGCGTATTGCTCCTGTAACTCATAAAAATTGAAATGGATATAAGTGTATTTTCATTGGATACCAATACCGTCACCCGAGATACATTTTTCAAATTTCATCTTTTAAATACTCGAATATAATTGAATCACTCCCATAAATTGTCGCTTAAATATAAACGATGTATTTCTGAACCCCATTCAATTTCATACAGAATTATCCCTTCTGCTTCACTACCATTCATGTAAGCAATAACATATACTTTTCCTATATGAGTTATGCCGGATGCGTATTTAGCTTCATTTTTGCCATATTGTTTTGTGTTGGTATTTTTTACATCATCAGGCAACGCATCAAGCGTAGGCACGGCAATGATGTTGATATTCCAGTTTTTCTTGTTGGCGGCGAGTACCCTGCTGACAACGGTGTTGGCAGTGTCGAGACTGATAGGCGAGAAGTCTGCTACATTTCCACTCGATGCAAATAGGACTATATACGAGCCGCTTCAACGGTTGATCATGATTTATCCTAACTAAAATACTTCATCATTAATTGCCATATTAATTGGTTCAGCGGCTGAAGCTTGGGGATTAAGCGCCAGCGCATCAGCGTGATTACATGGCGGCCAGATAGCCACTTGCAATGTGTCTCGGTCAACGAAATGGATTAGCCACCAATTGCTGACAATTTCTTCATACCCTTTTGTAGGTTTTGTCGGTTCACCTATAGTGAATTTTTCAGAATCATTATTTAGATTGTTTATTTCAATATCATTGTTATTTTTTACAATACGCCCCATACCCTCACCGACAAAACCATCAAAAGCCTCTTTTGTCGGTTTTGTCGGTTTTGTCGGTTCGGTATAGGCAGTATTTATAAAACTATCAGTATCAATCTGTTTTAATCTTGCAAGGTACGCACTCATAATGAAGCACCTTTATTCAAGTGATAAAATGCTGTTGGTCTTCCGCCTGTGATTACCTCCTCAACGGTTAAATGACTGTACTCAATGAGTAGGTCAATCGCTGATTGTGTTTTATGTGAAGTATCCAATCCAGTCCAACCTTTGATGTAAATATCACGTGCTTTAAATGGACTGTCTAACTTGCCATTATTTAATTTATTTAAAATCGTTTTGGCTGAATCAATATCAGGTCTAGTTGCGCTGGAGTAAATACGCCTAGCATGTGATTCTAAATACTCGCTGTAAGCAATGGCTCGTAGTAATGATTTTTCTGTCACATTTTCTTTTCCGTAGTCGCATAAATGATTAATTAATGCCAGCGATGGGATTAACTTACGATATTTTGAAAGGTGGGAAACAATGGCTGGATGTTCATCACCACTGCGCAATCTAATCTCTAAATTAGCTCTCCATTCTGAAAATAATTCCTGTGCTTTATCATCGAAACGCATAAATGGCACGTTACTAAAATCATCAGATTCAGTTTTAATATCAATCAGTGTGTTGAGGTTGTCTAGATATTCTGCTAACTGATTAACTGCTTGCTTAGCGTCTTTGTCAGGGTGTCGGTCAACATCCGTCCAGTGTGGTGAAATATCAGGGTAAACCATCAGTCCAAAGCGTTGCAAAAGTCCGTCAGCACCAGCGCCTCCAGAAGTTGCTTGTCTCACATACTCCGCTAAAACTCCCGGCTGAATACCACCCATCACCGACAAACATACTGCTGGAATATGCAAACCTTTACCGCGCATAATCCTATCAAATGTATAACCTTTATCGCCGTCAGCAGCTGTCAGGTAGAAAGCCCTCGCTGGCTCTTGTCCGCCACTATCAAGCTGTTTTAATAAACCGACAATCTCGTCAGCTTCTACCATCAAGCCGTTAGGATTTTCAATCAACAATTCGCCTAACGCTTCATAGCTTGCATTGTTAGTGATATATCTTTTCAATATCGGTAGATCATCCAATCGGCCAGACTGCAAAAGGTTTTTAACATTGGCGGTACGGTCTTTTGCTAGTAGTTTTTTAGCCTCCGCTTTATTAATAGATTCCTGCATCTTGGCAACTTCTGCCTGCGCTTCACATTCAGCTTTAGCGTTATTAAAGACTTCAAAAGCCGTAGCCTGTAATTTTTTAATTGGTGACAATGCCGCACTTAATGTTGGTGATTTCATGACGCCGCTGTTACCAACTACAGCACCCCATAGGTTTGGGATTACTGTCCAATCATCATGGCGTTTCGGACGCATACCAACCTTGCGGCCGATAATAGTCGACATCATTACCATTGCTCCAACTGCCGCAAAATCAGGCGGACATTGCAACCGAACGGATATATCTTTCACATAGTCACGTAAACCGTCTGGCAGGTAATCATAATCAAACGGCAACACGTCTGGCAGACTTGGCAATGGCACTGGCATTGATGTGCCACTGGCATTGAATGAAACGCTGTTTACGTTCATTTGTTGCTTTACCACATCCAATCCTTTTAGCTGGTGAAGGTCATTAAAGTCCGTCACACCATCAGGACGGTCATTGCCAAAGTCAGGCAGCACAACATCAGCTCCAGCCTCATGTGCTGCTTTATTAGCTTGATCAACACCAACACTACTTGCATCATCATCGGCGCATATCACCAGATTAATTGTTGGAAACTTGTCGCGCAGTGACTTTGCCACTGAAATTAAATTACCGGCATTAAATGCGATGACTACTGCTTCCTTCGTAGCTTCATAAATGCTTGCGCCGGTCGCGTAACCTTCGCATATATAAATCACCTCCCGCGGCTTGCCTATGCTGAAATAACAACCTTTAATACGTCCGCCAGTTAAGAACTTCTTACCGCCATCTGCTTGGATAAATTGTAGTGATTGAATCTCGCCTTCTGCGCGCAAAGGAATAACCAAAGCATCACCACTCTGCTTGATACCATAAGCTTTGATGCCCTTATTCGTGAGATAAGGATGTTCAGTTGGCGCTTTAGCCTTATTCCATAGTTCATTGGCACGGCTTTTTGCTTCAGCTTTAATATTGATGTCATCGGCTTCACGTTGCAATTTCATTGACGCGATCCGAGCTTGATTAGCTGCGCTTTCGGCAGGTGTTAGTTGACGACCAGAATCAGCGACCCATGTTTGGGTCAAACCAGTACGCCAATCACCAAAACAACCAGCTGGTATGCCATCCGCATAAAGCACATACCAGCCTGAATCATCCTTCGTTTTACCATTGCCAGAAAATCTATGAATCTTTCCATCTGCAATAATATTGCTTGGTGGTGTTATTCCAGACTGCTGCATTGCATTTGTAAATTGAAATAAGGTACTCATAGCAATATACCTCCACCAATTCTCGCTGCAGTTTCTGCACATATTAAATTTTGGCGAACCAACTCAGAAATGTCATGCTTAGTTAACTCTGAATAGTCTTTAGATTTGAAAGCGGCTTTGAGTTTTTCTAGGGCGCTCATGTTTTCACCTCCCGCAAAAAAGGTTTCCGGTATGTGATAACGTCTTGCACGAGTGCGGGTTTCACTTAGGTAGGATTGACGCAAAGTCTGCCATCCGGAAAGAATGGGCAACTGGTCACGTAAGGTATTGATGGCACCTAACGCTTCAGCCCGATCTGTTTCGGCAAAGTCAATTAGCTTCACATATTCACCGGCTAATAACCTGGCTTCAATTTGCTCCTTGATTGTTAACATGCCACACCTCCAATCACATCGCGCACAATCAATGCCACATAGATAACAGTTGCGCAGATAACATAAAGGTATGGAAAAATATCTAGTACTAATGCTTTAAGCACCAGTAGTAAGATCTGATATAGCTTAGTTAATGATTTACTCAGCGTGTTATAATTTAAGCTGTATGAGGGCTCGGCGGCATTAATTTGTTGCTGGGCTTTTTTCATTTATAAGCCCCTTTGAAGTAAATTAGCAATTTCTGCCACTGACCAGAGTAATTTATTGCCAAATTTTACTGGGCGTATACCGTAGCACTCACCTGTAATGCAATAGTTTTTGCGAATGGTTTGGTCTGCTCGTCTAACAGCATGAGCAAATTCATGAGTACTGATGTGGTCTCGCCCAGCAGCGATTTTAGACAGAGCGGTTAAAGTTTCATTTGTCATCGTATATTCCTCTTAATTGAGGCATGTAACAAAGCTAGTTATTAGCGTTGAATCACATGTCGATACGAATTTTCTAGAACGAACCCCTCTTCATTGCAAACTACGAAGCCCCTTCGCTGCTGTGATGGTCGTATTTATTGACTGTTACTTTTTAGACTACGAAGCCCCTTCGCTGTAACTAGGAAGACTTTATTAGTTGTTGCACTTTCAAACCAAACGGATTAGGTTTATTACTTTCACGTTTTTTTAATAATTGCTCTACGCGCTTAGTTGTTATTCCATAGTGGATTGCGGTAGCTTTTTTAAAAGCCCGAGTCTTTTTTAAGTTCTTTTCATTAATGTAAAACTGATAAAGTTCTTCTAGTTTTTCATTTGTCCATTTTGTGTTTTTAAAGCTCTCAACTTGATTTATCGATTTGGTTACTTCACTGACCTCAAGTGCGCCTAATTTATGTGTCTCATGCTGATTAATTTTTTTCACATTAAACTCATCAAAACCAGCTAGCACCTTTTCTAGATTTGCTGTATTTAAGTTTGGAGTGTAATTCAACTCACGGTCGCCATCCCTTTCTTTGGGAAATATGATTCGGTTTGGCGATAAATTTACAGCGCAATCCTTTTCAAACTCATCAAGCCAAACAAATAAACCCTCTGGAAGTGCCGCGACCGCTTCGCTACACCAAGCGGCGTAGCCTTGGTCATCATTTTTGAATTTCTCGTGCAGTTCTGCACTTAGGGCATCAAGATTTATTTGAACCCCATCCCACTCTCTTGGTAAGTACTTAATGGGTTGACCTGATAACAAATGATATGCATAGACTTCTTGCAATCTCTCGAAAGGCGCGCCGACTTTTCGGGAAAAATATTGGACTAACTCACCTACACCCCATCCCGTTACATATGGAATTGCACGCACTGGCAGAGCCTTGCGACCTTCAATTTCAACTGTCAAATGTTCACTATTCACACTTAAATTCCTTTATCAAGAAATAGATTAGTTACTAAGCTCTCAAATCAATAATCTCATATGACTTGCACCACTTTATATAAAGTCATTATGTTGTGGCAACAATATGAAAATTGGCTTTTTTTGATTCAAATTTAATCTCCGCCTGCTCAAGAATCCATTCCTCTATCTTAATATGCCACATACGCAACAAGTCGAGAGGGCGGCGGCGGTAATGTTTCTCAGCAATAGCACTAGGTTTCTGCCCCATTATCTGTGCAACAACACCCGCTGGTGTTTCTGTCCACTCCGCTAGTGAACCAAACGAACGACGAAGCCCATGTATAGATAAGTCTGGCAATCCAGCCGCAACCAAGGCGCGCTTATGAGCTTGTCTTGGTTCTTCGATATGCCCATTTGCAGATGTAAGGCTTGAAAATACCCATTCGTTGCGTCTAGGTAATGATGATATTAAATGCGCCACATATGGCGTTAATGGTATGGTTCGCTCACCTTCTACCTTGTCGCGTATAGTCATACTTAGCCATTGAAAATCCACATCAACCCATTTTAATTCTGCAAGCTCACGGCGGCGCGCACCAGTGAGTAATAATGATTGTAAGTAAATCGATTGCACGCGGTTACTTAATTTGTTTACGTACTTGAACCATAGAGCTAATTGCTCACGCTGCAGGCAATCACCTTCTTTCGCGTTACTGCTAGGCAATTCATCACGCACCTGTCGTGCTTTACACGCACCACTAGGCACTAAACCTGCATATTCAGCTTGAGAATCACACCAGTTAATAAATCCTGATAGCAAACGAAACGCAAGGGCGGCGCGTGTTGGTCTTATTTCAGCTTCCTTAGCTAACCATTGGGAAATACGTATACCTGTTAAGTCAGATAACTTAACGTTCAATAATGACGCGAGTGGAGCATCCTCTGTTAAACCTTTTCCTCGAAGCTTTTTTTGGCCACCTACACGCGCAATGTTTTCATGGTCTCGAATACTCCATTCACTCCATTTTTTACGGCGGGCATCGATGTATAGCGGCCAAACTAATCCAAGCGTTAAGGATTCCAGCTTGTCTTGAAGTAATTTTTCTGATTCGGCTACTTTTTTAGCTAGCGCTTTGGCTTTATCACTAGCAATTTGGTCTGCCTTAACTTGACGAGGATCAATACCCTTATCTGTCATAGCTTTTAGATTTGTAGCTTCAGTTTGAGCGGCTTTAATTGAATAGGTGCGGATGTCACCTATAGTTATACGTAGGGTTTTATTGTTAAGCGAGGTTTCAAATATATAAGACTTTGCACCATTAGAAGTGACACGTAAGCCTAGCCCTTTGGTTTTAGCATCCCAATAGATTGTCTGCACCTTACCAGCTTTGCACTGGTAGGCTGCTATTACTTCAGCCGTAAAGTTCTTTTTAACGTCCTTTACTTTGCTTGTATGGCTGGCAGTGGTCATCGCGGCTTAATTTCATGTAGGGGCTGTGTAGGGAAATTATAGCAACATAACGATATACTAATCAACAAGTGATAATCAGTAATTTACTGCAAGTTGTTGATTTTTTTGAATTATAGTATTTTTAGGTATAGCTATCAACACTAATAAATGTCATTAATGCAGGATTCATAATCCTGGGGTCGAGGGTTCAAGTCCCTCTTTCACCACCAATAAAGACGCCCCTTTCGAGAGATTGGGGCGTTTTCATTTTGGGCCATGGCCCATTTATAGCCCAAATTTAGCCCAAAATAAAATTCAGTTTCATTTTTAAAATTAAACATGACCCTAAGTGCGCAGCCAATACTGAATAATCATTAGTCATAAAAGTCTATTAAATGAAATCAATACAGGTTTTAATTTATGTAGAGTAGCGGACTTTTAATCCGTTTGTCGTGGGTTCGATCCCCGCACACCCTACCAAGATATATAAGGCTTAGTCAGAAATGACTAAGCCTTTTTTCTTTTGTGCACCGTCCGCCCGCACACAAAATCTCAATCGAACCTAAAATTCATAAATTAAAGAACATCAGCTAGAATAGACTCATGTAATAGTTGTTTCTGATTTAACAATAATTTTATAAAAAGAAAAATATGGCCTATCCTCGCTATCGCAGGAAACGTAGCCTCGCAAGTGAAGTGTTGTCTGACACATCTTATATTGCAAATCGTCTTTCATGGAAAGGCTGTGTCATTTTTGGCATTCTTTCATTTGTAGCTTTTTATTGGGCTATTCCAATTTGGATTAATCATCAACTTAATTCACTTCAAGGCAATATGTTTCGACCTGTTGTTGAGGCTTTGTTTGCTAGGCGCATACATTGGGTTCAGTGGATTGGGATCGCGCTTGCTTTAATCTGTATCTTCTTTGCAATTCGGAACTATTTTGCATTTCAACGTCTTGGTCGACCAGGTGAAAAAAATGTTAGTTTTTTTAGTCGTATTCTGGCAAAACTGATTGATTAATGAAGTAGCTCTTAGCGTAGTCACCTTAAAATCACGTCGGCCATGAATTTTATTAATCAGCCAGTTTGTAAGTGTATGTTTAAAGACCGTTAATGTCATCAAAGAAGAAAACAAATACCAAGAAGCGAGTTGATCTTTCAATCGAAATCAATCTGCCAAAAGATCACCAAGCAGATAAGATTTCGTATGACTATGATAGCGGAACGCTTCAGGTTTTGGATAAAAGTGGAGTTCCAATACCTGACTTGAATATTCAAAGAGCAGTGCATTATGAGCGCCCAAAAGGAAAGAAATATCAATCACTAATACAGGTTAAAGGCAAACATATCTCTGTAAGTGGTATGGAGGAAATATCTGACCTGGATTCGTTTTTTGTTATAGATACTAATAACCGGCTGATAAATGGCGTTCGTGTGTCAGCTGCATTTTTTATTAGATTGAAGCTTGTAGCGGACAATGAAAAGTTTAGAGTTGTTCCAGTTGATAAGTGCGCCTTTGTATATGAGTTTCATAACGTGCCAGATAACTCCAATCCTGAGATGTTAGCAATACTTAAAGTTGCAAATGATGTAGCTAGAGGTGAACGAAATTTGAAGCCAGCATCAATAGGTTTTGTAACAGATTCAGAAATGGGGTCTCATAAAGATATTTCCGAGCGTACTGTTCCAATTTATGGCAGAGCATATCTGCCTAAGTATTTTAGACTCATGTATGCCAGTGCAGATACTGGCCAGGAAGCATTAAATCAGTTACTTCGAATTTGTGACAAAACTTCTACTAATTATCTGGAAAACTTAGAAAAAAATGGATTGGAAACCACTAAGTTGAAAATCGTTCTTGAAGAGCCCTCTGTAAGATGTAGATGTAAAGTATTTACTGATGTGACCGTAGAGAACGATTTATTGAATGAGCTCGCTATAAATAATGATTCCCAGCTTTCGGTTTTATTTGAATAGTTGCCAGTTAGAGCGTGAGATGCGTATTCTTACCCAAAAGTGCCACTCATAATAACCGCAAAAAAGCCACCTATAACAATATCAAAGAGGCCACGCATAACAGTCGCAAAAAAGCCACT
>LNAP01001821.1_pt1 | contig 53371 bp, 42 predicted proteins | sample 602601 | NCBI WGS metagenome assembly LNAP01 (sample SAMN02440304, study PRJNA202911) | soil metagenome | biome: Subtropical and temperate rainforests or woodlands; isolation source: soil samples (1 kg each in a 20% v/v slurry with milli Q water) were... ...
CAGGAAGACGCGCTTGCCCCTGGCCTCGGCATAGCCGATCTCGAACGCCGTGCCGGGGTCCATGTGCACGCCGCGAAACGGCGTGATGTTGGCGACCAGCGCATCGGCCTCGTCCATCATGTCGATGCAGCGGCGGCGAATGTCAGCGCCTTTGCCGTCCAGCGGATACAACCCCTCGACGCCGTTCTCCATGCACAAGGCCTTCAGCCGCTCGCCCTGCTCGACGGCGTCGGCGCGAAAAACGTCGGGACCGGCGAGATAGAGGCGGAGACGGGTCATGGAAGCTGCTTGTCTTGTGAGCGACGACGCGCAGAAAAACGCCCGGTCGTGTGCGGGAGTTTGGCGATGCTGTCAATTTTGCCGGTTACCGGGCGCTCATAAGATAAAGCGAGCGCCGAGCGGGCGTCCTCAGGAAACGACTGTGGCCGTGCCGCGCGCCTTCTTCGAGACCGCATCGGCAAGATGTCGCTTGATGGAAGCCTCATCGAACGGCTTGGGAACGAACGGCGCGTGCCTCAGCTCTTCGGGAATCTGCGATTGATTCGATGCAGATACGAAGATGAAAGGGACTCCCTTGGCTTCCAGTTCCGCCGCGACGTCGAAGGTTTTCCCATTGGTGACGTCGATGTCGAGGATAGCGAGGTCGATCTCGCCCGACAGCGCTTCGAACGCATCCGCGCGGCTGCGCACCGCGATGATGTCTCCTGTCGCGTTGTCGGCAACGATGTTCTCCAGGGTCAACGCGATAAGGGGGTCGTCTTCGACAATGAGCACGACCATTGCGATAACTCCGGCTTTCGGCTCCTCCATGTTGAGGTACCTAATTGGGTCATAACCGCCGAACGCCATAATGGTTCGATCGTCTTGGTTCCGAAATCAGTCACGCGCGCTACGCGCCAAGAACTGCCCGATTTCGACCTTCGCGCTTGGCCTGGTACAGCGCGGCGTCGGCGGAGGCGACAAAATCCTCGACGGATTCCTTTCCACCCGGGGCCATGCATTTCACGCCAATGCTGACCGTGCACTCCAGCTTGGAACCCAGCATGAGCAGCGTGCCGGCTTTCGCGAATTCCTTGCGAATGGTCTCGGCGACATGCATTGCCCCCGCTGTATCCATTTCAGGCAGGACCACCGCAAACTCCTCACCGCCATAACGGGCGCCAAGATCGCTTGGCCGTCGCGCCGCCTGCTCAATGACGCGGGCGAGAAGCTTCAACACCTCATCGCCACGGGCATGCCCATAGGTGTCATTGAACTGCTTGAAACGATCCGCATCGATCATCAGCAGCGCCAGCGACTTTCCGGAGCGGTGCGTGCGCGCCCACTCGCGCTGAACGACCTCCTCGAACCGGCGCCGATTGGCCAGCCCGGTCAGTCCATCCGTGACGGCGAGCAAAGCGAGATCCGCTTCGGCAATAGCCCGCCGGATCAACTCGCGGCGCAGCAGCATGGCGAGCGCGATAATGGCCGCGCATATCAGCGCCGTGAGCACCCCGGTGATCATGGCCCGCTGCCACCAGTTTGCGAACATCTCGCGCACGGACAGCCCGACCGTCAGGAGCAGAGGGTTTTGAGGTATGTGCGTGAAGGTATAGAAGCGTTCCTCGCCATCCGCGGTCGCCGTGCCAATAAAAGAACCGGAACCCTCCATCTTCATCCGCTTGAAGTTGGGGCTTTTGGCGAGGTCCATTCCAATGTCGCCCTTTCCATTCAGCGAGGGCTGCCGCATCAACACGTTGCCCTCGGTCGTGAGGAGCGTCACGATGCCCTTGTCTCCAATGTTCATCGCTGCGAACAAGTTCTGGAAAGAAGCCAGCCGCACGGCAATGACCACGACGCCGTTGAAGGCGCCGCGGCTGTCGGTCAGCCGACGGCTCAGGGCAATGCTCGGATCGCCGTCCCGCAGCCGACTTTCGAAGGGTTCGCTGATATAGGTGCCGGCCAGCACATTGTCCCGATGGATCTGGAAATACTCCCGATCGGCGAAGTTGCCGCGCCGGGAAATGCTGGAAGCCGCATCAGCCACAATGTCACCATTGGCGTCGAGGACCAGAAGCGACCCGATCGAACCTATGCCACGGGTAATTGATGCCAGCAGGCGGTGCTCGGCCTCGCTGGAAAGATTGGACAGTTCAGGGTCATTCAACGCTTGGGCGGCAAGCCCCAACGAGAATTTGTAGAGTTGCATTTGGCTTTCGATATGGGCCGCGCTGGCCGCCAGGAGATTTGCGGCCGCACGAAGGGCCTTATCTTCAGCGTCCGTGCGCGCCATCCAGAGCGTTGCCCCGATGACCAGCATCACCAGAAGCGACGTGGCGAGGCTGCCTGCAACGAGCACGCGCCCCAATCGCGAGGTCGGCACATAGGGTGCGTCGTCGCCTGGGGTGATCTTCGGGCCCATGGCGAGTTCCCTATGTTGAAGACTATTGAATCATCAATAGTCTCTATCAAGGAAAGTTCCCGAGGCTCGATCGCCCGCTCCCACGCCACGGCGAAAGAGCGCGCTCTACTCGCTGTTTTTCAGTGGATTAGCTGGCGACCGCGGATGGGCTCGAACCATCGACCTGCCGCTTAGAAGGCGGCTGCTCTATCCAGCTGAGCTACGCGGTCCGCAGGTAGGGGCCGATCGTCGGGATCAACGGGCGCTCAGTGCGTCCACTGGCCGACGCGGCGGAAGCTGAAATTGTCGGAATAGGCCATCTTGCGGCGTGCCGGCTCCTGCGGCTCCTGCAACTGATAGGCGATGCCATGGCGCTCGGCATAGGCGACGGCTTCTTCCTTGGTGTCGAAGTGCAGACGCAACTGGCTGTTCATGTCGCCGGACGAGGTATAGCCCATCAGCGGCTCGACCTGCCGGGCCTGTGCGGGCTCGTAATCGAGCGTCCACAGCTTGGTCTTGGCGGTGCCGGACTGCATGGCGTTCCGCGCCGGCTTGTAGATGCGTGCAACCATGAAACTCGCTCCCGCCTGCCTTCGCGCCACTTGGGCTTCGAGGTTTACACATCCGGCTGGTCGGGGCAGCAGGATTCGAACCTGCGACCTGAAGTTCCCAAAACTTCCGCGCTACCGGACTGCGCTATGCCCCGTCTCAACTAAACCGTTGCGCTGAACACCGTTTCAGCCACCGACCGCAGGGATTGAAATGGCACAGAGGGCAAGGGTTAGGCAAGGGGCGGAGGCGAAAACTCCCGGCAAGCTCCGCGGGGCGTTTCCCGATCGGATCATCGCAGCCGATACGGAGCCGCGCAATTGCTGGAACGCCGAGGTGAGACGGCGGATCGAACCGCAAGCCCGCGGCGTGACAGCAAATACCGCCGCGTGTATTTTATAGGCCCGCGACCTCCCGAGGTGTCGCCGGCGAAGTTAGGCTGAATCCGGCAGGCGTCCGTCCGGCGTGTATCGGTTGACCGCCTCGGGCAGTTCGCGCGAGAGGCGCGCCAGCAGTTCCTCGTGCGACAGGCCGGTCTGCTTGGAGAGCGTGTCGAGCACGTCGGCGCCGATCGCCTCTTCCAGGCATCCTCGCTCCGCGGTGCGGGAAATGTTTCGTTAAAAAGCGACACAAATCGACTCATCGTCCGCCATACGATTGACACAGCAGAGCAAAATATTGTTTTTAGCAACAATGTGGAGAAAACGTCGAGTTTATAATTTTGATAAACAGAACGTTAATCTCGCAATTAGTTAGCAAATTGTAAAATCATGTCCGCGAAGCAAAAAATAGCGCTGGTCGTCAGGTCACTGACAAAGCACTCCGCGGAATATTTGTCGATTTGCGAGCAGAATGACACGAATGTCGATGTCCGCATCTTTTGCGACGAACTTAGCACTGATGTGCATGAGGGTATTCGGGTATTTGAGATCTCGCAGTTAGCGATTTGGATCAGCGACGTTGACGATCCAGCCATTATTTACCATTGGCGCGATGGGTGGCCGTCCTTCGACGATGCCTTCGCAAAGCTTCCCGGCCGCAAAATCGTCCGCTGGCACAACAATACACCGCCATGGTTCTTCGCGCCCTACTCCGCCAATGCCGCATCGAATACGATTCGCGGCCTGACAAATATTTGTAAGCTGATTGTCAACTCCAATGTCGAGTTCTGGGCGAATTCCACCTACTCTGCCGAGCAGCTCCGCGTCCTCGGCGCGCCGGCCCATCGCGTCCATGTGGTGTATCCGTCGTCGCCGCTGCTGATGCCGCCTGCCGGCGTGGCGGAGGTGGATACGCCCTTCACCTATGAATTCATGCGCGCCGGCGCCAAGGATGACACTCACGCTATCCGGCTGCTGTTCGTCGGGCGCTTCGTCCCGCACAAGGGCCACAAGCATCTGGTCGCCACGGCCGCCATGGTGAAGCACTTGTCCGGCCGGCGCGTCGAGCTCGATATCGTCGGCCGCGCCGACCGCTCCATGCAACGTTATGTCGATGATGTGAAGGCGCTGGCCGAGCGCCTCGACGTCGACCTCACCGACCATGGCGAAGTGCCGATCGGCCAACTCGACCACCTCTATCGCCGTGCCGACGTGTTCCTGTTCCTATCGGAGCACGAGGGCTTCGGGCTGCCGGTTCTGGAAGCCATGCGCTTCGGCCTGCCGGTTGTCGGGGTGCGCGCCAACGCCGTCGCCGAATTCCTCAATGAACACCCGCTCGCGGTCGATCGCATCGATCATGTGGCGCTGGCCCGCAACGTCCTCGCCGCCGTTCGCCCGAATGTGCACGCCTCTGTGGCGCGCTGGCAGCGGCGCGACGTGCTCGCCGGCTATTCCACCGCGATCATCGGCGCCCAGATCCAGGCCGGCCTCGCCGGCCGCAACAGCTCCGCCCCGCGCGAGCGTCAGGCCGATCCCACCCTCCACGCCATGGTCGCCGCCATTCTTGCGACCTTGCCGGACGGTTCCGACCTGCCCGCCGACAGCGCCGCGATGCTGCGGGAGATCCCGGCGGACGCGCCGGACCGCATGATGACGCTGTACGACGTCGAAGCCTACGCCACGCTGCTGCGCACCGTGGAAGCCGCGACCGGCGGCCACCTCTACAAGACGACCTGGCGCACCGGCTTCCCTCGCAAGCGGCGCTTCTTCAGCGGGGTATATCGGCAGATACGTCGCCTTGTCCTCAGCCTGAATTTCGGGCTGGTGGCCTCGATCGACCAGGCCAAGCAGCAAACCGGCGCCCAGCTCGATCGTCTGGCCGAAGACGTCGAGACGCTCAAGGAGCAGAACACCCGCATCCTGGAACGGCTAAGGGCCGTGCTCACCGAACGCGACCTGCCGGCGGATCGCTCCGGTACCCGTATCGGCCCGATGCGCGGCGTGGCGCCGATGCTGCAAAGCGTGCCGACCGAGGCCGACCCGCTCTCATCACGGATCGCGTGACGTCCCGCCGCCCCCGTGATGCGCGGCCGACTCGCCTGATAGTTCAACAAATCAAGCTAATGATATGAAATTACGTATGTTCGCTATTTGGTGCCGAACGTGCGGTGCTCGACCACGTCGCCTACCGCGATGCCCTTGGCCTTCGCGGTGCCGGCCGGCAACTCCAGCACGCCGCGCACGATAGCGCCGGATTCGATGGTCTGCGTCGACAGCGGCGTTGTATCGGCGGCGATGCTGGCAATCCGCCCATCGGCGCGGATGAACAGCATGTCGAGCGGGATGTAGGTGTTCTTCATCCACATATAGACCTGCTGGTCGACCTCGAAATCGAACAGCATGCCGGCGTTCGGCGCCAACTGGGTGCGGTACATCAGCCCCTTCGCGCGCTCGGCCGCCGTGGTGGCGATCTCGACGTCGAAGGCGACCGGGCCGCCCTTGGTCTCGATGGTGAGCTTCTCGAACGAGGCCGCGAAGGCCCCGGAAGCCATGAGGACCAGCGCGAAAAATCCCGCGAGAATCCATGGCAGGCGTATCCACGGCAGGCTGGTGCGCGGACGGGCGACACCGGAAAACGCGACAATCATGCTGAACAGGCGCGAGGCGCCTTCCCTTGATACGACGAACGAGGACCTAGAGCATGCTCCAGTCCGTTGAATCTAGGGCATTTTCTTGTCGATCAGATGATTGATCGGAAAAGGCTCTAGTGCGACGAGGGTGTCGAGGCCCCGTCCGGCCGCACTTCGGCAGCCATCAGCCCCTTGGGGCCGGGCCCGAAGCGCACCATCACCATCTGTCCCGGGCGCAATTCGGTCAAGCCGTGCCGGCGCAGCGTTTCCATGTGGACGAAGATGTCCTCGGTGCCCTCGCCGCGCGACAGGAAGCCGAAACCGCGCAGCCGGTTGAACCATTTCACCCAGGCTTGCTCGAAACCGCCGGTCGCCTGCACCTCGACATGGGTGCGCGCCTGGGGAAGTTGCGAGTGATGCAGCGCGGTGGATTCGTCCATCGAGATGACGCGCAGTGCCTGGAAGCCGCGCTCACGCGCCACCACTTCGCACACGACGCGGGCGCCTTCCTGCGCGGTGTTGAAGCCGCCACGGCGCAGGCAGGTCACGTGCAGCAGCACGTCCTTGCCGCCGCCATCCGGCACCACGAAGCCGTAACCTTTTGAGACGTCGAACCATTTGATGGTGCCGGCGATCTGGAGGACGCCGCCGCCGACCTGCGAGGCCTCATCGGCGTCTTCGCCGGGCAGGCCATGATCAGTCAGGCCATAACGTGGCAGCGAACCGTCCGACACCATCAGCCACTCACCCCCGACGCGCTCCACCCTGGCGCGAGCCGGCGAAGCATGATTCTGGACTAAGGGAGCATAACACCCGATGCCGCCACGAAAACACCCAAATCGATTCGCCGCCCACCGTTTAGGCGATCTTTATGGGTCTTCGGCGATGTCCTGCAACACATCGCCAATATCGGCGTGAATAACCAGATCGGCGATCTCGTCCAGTTCGGTCGGCTCGCGGTTGATGATCACCAAGGTCGCCCCGCGCTGCTTGGCCTCAAACGGGAAACCGGCAGCCGGATACACCACCAGCGACGAGCCGATGGTGAGAAACACGTCGCAGGCATGGGTCAGCGCCCGCGCCTTGCTCATCGCGGCCACCGGCATGGGTTGGCCGAACGAGACGGTCGCGGTCTTGATCGGCCCGCTACACGCCGGACAATCCGGCGCCGTCTCGCCTTCCTCGATGAAGCGCTCATGCACCCAATTGAGCTCGAAGCGCGTGTCGCATCCAAGACATGTCGCATAGGTGCTGTAGCCGTGCAGTTCGACCAGAAGCTCGTCCGGCACGCCGGAAGCCTGGTGCAGCCCGTCAATGTTCTGCGTGATCAGGCCTTTGAGCTGGCCGGCTGCCAGTAGCCGCGCCAGCGCCCGGTGACCCCTCCCCGGCACCGCACCGCCGAACGCCGCTTCCATGGCGAAGCGCCGCCGCCACGCCTCGGTGCGCATCTCGCGGCTGCGCAGGAATTCGTCGAAGCCGATCGGCCGATTTTTCGTCCACAGCCCGCCGGGGGAGCGAAAATCCGGAATGCCGCATTCGGTGGAAATACCCGCGCCGGTAAAGGCGACGCCGGCCCGCATGCCATTGGCGATAGCGCCAAGTTCACGCCGCGCCGTCTTGATGTCGTCGTCCATCATCATATGTTGCAGCCACCTGGAAAGCCGGCCGCCTGTCCGGCCCGCGTGATGACGAGGGATTCATGAAATTTCTTCACACCATGGTGCGCGTCACCGACATCGATGCCTCGCTGGATTTCTACGTCAACAGGCTGGGGCTCACGGAGGTGCGCCGCAAGGATGTGCCGCAGGGCCGCTACACCCTGGTCTTCCTCGCCGCGCCGGGACAAGCGGGTGTCGCCGAGATCGAACTCACCTACAACTGGGATCCCGAGGCCTATGGCGAAGGTCGCAATTTCGGCCATCTCGCCTTCGAGGTCGATGACATCTACGCAACCTGCCACAAGCTGCAGCAGGCAACCGCCCGCCCCGCGACGGCTACATGGCCTTCATCCGTTCGCCCGACAACATTTCCATTGAACTGCTGCAGAAGGGCTCCGCGCTGGCGCCGCAGGAGCCGTGGCTGTCGATGCCGAACACCGGCAAGTGGTGAGCAAAGCCGAGGGCATCCGTGCGACGCCGTGATCTGGAAACGACCGGGTGCATCACGAGCCCGGCCGTTCTGTTGCCGGTGCGATGCCTGAGGTCGGAGCTGGCGCTTAAGGGTCTGCCGGCTGGTTCCTGCCGGCTCTCCGTTGTAGGAGCGCGCCAGCCCCGGCACGGTCCAAGCCGCTTCCCCTATGGGTTTCTCGCCCCCTCTCTCTCATCCCTGTGGATGAGCATGTGCGAGACGGCTTGTCTGTTTCGGCGACCGCCCCTATAAGGGCCCCGCCTACGCGCCCTTCGTCTATCGGTTAGGACGCCACCCTTTCACGGTGGAGAGAGGGGTTCGACTCCCCTAGGGCGCACCACTTCCGTACAAATCCGCGAACTCCCGGATGTGCGGCGTGGTCGGCAAGTACGGCTCGTTCCAGAACAGCCTTTGAGCCATGTATGCGCACGATGTGCTGGTCGACTTCGACAGCGTCGATCAGTGAGCGCAGATAGGCCTTGCGGAACGGAACCTCGCCTTCGGTGATATTGGCACGCATGAGTTCGCCGAAGCACCTAAGCTTGGCTGGATCCAACTGGCTGGCAGTTACCCCTTGATTCTCGATTCGCTGCAGCGCCGAACGTGCCCGATCGCGATCGGTTTTAAGCTTGGTGATTTGCTCCTTCAGCATCTCGTCGGGCTCGGTGATGCCGTCAGCCACAAGCTGATAGAGCCGCCGCAGCTTGTCTTCCGCAGCTGTCACGTCGCGATCTAGCTTGCTGATCCGCCCCTGAACCTCTGCATCCGTCTTTCCGCGGCGGTCGAGCACGGACTGGAGCAGAATCTCCAATCGCTCTGGCGCCAGTACGCGCTCCGCCACGTGATGCGTAACCAGATGATCGAGCTTCTCCATCGGCACCATTCGCCCTTTGCAGGCGGATTTACCAATTCGGCCTGAGGCGGAACAGCTGTAGTAGCGATAGACCCTGCCGCTTTTCGACGTGCCGGTGCGCAGAGTCATGGCGCTGCTGCAGCAGGCGCAGTAGGCGAGACCGGTCAGAAGGATCGGACCGGAGATCACCCTTGGTGGGCTGTTCCTCGGATTTCTGGCCTTGAGGGTCGTCTGCACCTTGTCGAAGGTAACGCGATCAAGGATGGCAGGGACAGTGATCGAGATAATTTCGCTGTGAGGCTTCACCTGACCGGTCTTGGAACTGCGCTTGTTGAAGCTCCAGTCCCCGACATAGACCGAGTTGGTCAGGATGCCATGCACTGTCCCGAGGCCATAGCGGGATCCAAGCCGGGTGCGATAGCCCTTGGCGTTAAGGTGTTTGGTGATCTCCTTGATGCCCATGGGGCCGGACGTCCCGTCGCCCTGCAGGTAGAGATCGAAGATGAGCCGCACCAGCTCCGCCTCGACCGGGTCGACGATGATCCGCTTTTTTGTCCGGTGGCCGCGTTTCTCCACCTCCTCAACGGTGAAGCCGAGCGGTAGACGGGCGCCATTGTAGAAGCCTTGCCGGGCATTCTCCTTCATCGCTCGCAATACGTGCTTGGCATTCTCGCGGGACTGATACTCGTCGAACAGTGCGATGACCTGCCGCATCATGACCTGGGCTGGATCATCCCCCAGCTCCTGGGTGATGGAGACCAGCCGCACGCCATGCTTGGCGAGGCGGCGTATGTACATTTCCAGCCCGAAGGCATCCCGAAAAAATCGACTGAAGCTATGGATGACGATGACGTCGAAGGGACGATCGTCGTCGCAGGCCCGCTCGATCATCCGCTGGAACTGGTGTCGGCTATCGTCCATGGCCGAGGCGCCCGGCTCGACATACTCCGTAACCACGGACCAGCCCTGCCGCTCGCAATAAGCGGCGGTCTGGAGGCGCTGGTCCGGGATGGAGAGATCGACCTCGGCCTGTCGTGTGGTCGACACCCTGAGATAGAGCGCTGCGCGGCTGGCGATCGGTAAGGTGACGTTCATGGCTCGGGTCGTCTCCCAGATCCTCGTGGCCGGCACCGTTACCTCATGAGCTCATTGATCTCCCGTCTGAGGAACGCCTCGATGACATCGACTTCCTCGGAGGTGATCGGGACGGACGGCGGCCAGTCATCAGTGACATGCACGGTTGGCGAATCATGCCCGCCTGAGTCAACGGTTGCAAGACTTTGCTCCGCGCGTCGGACTGAGTTGGCACGAAGGCGTGGGATGTTGCGGAGGGACGTGCCAGCCGTGTTCGCAGCCGACCGTGACGCTTCACAGCCGACACTGCTGGATGCTTCGTTCGGGCTGGCGGGGCGTGAGTGACGCATGCGTACACGATCACACCTACCTCCGAAATGACGAGCATCCCAATTCTACGCCGTATCGCTGCCGCGTACCGTGGCGCGCAAATGCCTGCCGCGGCACCGGACAATGAAGCTCTGATTCCGCAGTTGACCCAAAGGCGACCTTCGGAACGTCAGGTTCGGGTAACGCGGCAGAAAGGTATCCAGAGCAAGTGACTGACACGTACGTTCGATCGAGTACGTCGGGATCGCAGAGTAGGTGGTCGCCTCCCTCCAGATGTGAGTACCGAGCAGGCGATTTCATGCCGACTGGCCGAGCACTGAGCTCCGCCGTTTGGCGAACGGCGACGCCGACATCCGATCCCACGGCCACGAGCTCGACCATTAGCGCGACAGCAGCGCGGTCTTGCCCACGGCTTCGAGCGCAGATCGGACCCAAGCCTGATATTCGGGGCTAGCGTCTTCGATTTCCTCGGGGATATGGATTTCCGTGACGTGGAAGTTGGCCGGGATGGAAAAGCGCATCTCGCGAACTAGCAGGGCTTTGACGACGTAGTCGTAACCGACGTTGTGGTCCTCATGGTACTCGATCGCATAGAGTCCGAAGCGTTCGGCGATGAGCGGGTCGATGATGGTATAGATAAATTCCAGCGACAGCGCGCTGAGGTCTCTGATCTCTGGCAAACAGAAGTGCTGAATGGCGTTCCGCGCCCGCCTTAACCGCTCGAAGCAGTCGGGGTTGGGGATGCGAATGCCTGTGGTGGCCCAAAGCACCTGTGGAAGCTTCTCGAAGTCGTGCGTGCGACCGCGCGTAAGCAACGTCTGGAGGCCCAGTTCGTCCGTACGATTGTCGTCAAGGTTGACGAGATCCTTGAAGATCAGCAGCGGGTGTTCGCGGGCGATCAGCGCCTTCAGGAACAGCTCGCCCGCGTGCGCCGTGTTAAGGATTGACATCTGAGGCCAGTGCTCGCTGCCAGGATCCATGAAGACGGCGTGCATATTGGCCTGGGTCAGCGCAGCGATAGCAAGACCCAGAATGCGATCGGGGATATCGCGCAGCGCCTCATTCATTCGCGAGATCAGTCCTCGTCATCATCATCGACAGGCGTCGGCGCATCCGGTTTCCCTGTAACCGTGGTGGGGCGGTTTCGACTGAGGCCCGCCGCCATGAGGGTCGCGCGATTGCGAAGCCAGGCCTCGTTAATAAGATCCTGCCACTGAATTACCTCGATCTGGCCCCTGTACTTGTTATTGAGCGGCCGGACCCGGCCCTGGCCATTCGAGGTGGTTGCCCAGTTCGACAGTTGCTGCTCGAGATCGCCGCAAATATCGGCCACGACATAGCAATAGAAGATGCAGTCGTCCGCTACCCGCACCCGGGCGCGGTCGAACGTCTCAATCTCCCCACCTTTCAGCTGAGAGAGGTATTTGGTGATTTGCAGTTCGACGTTGTCCTCCGCCTTGGCGTAGGTCGTCCGACCCGGCTTCTTGAATTCGACGATCATCATCGAGCGCAAGGGCTGGGAGACATCGACGACGTCCGAATTGTCGGGATCGGTCACACCCAAGCCATAGGCAAGGTTCCAAACCAGCAGGTCCGGCCTGTCGGACGAGCCTTTTTCGGCAAGAACCGCATCGAGTCGCTTGTCCGAAGAAAACGCCCGGGTGAAGGCTAGGCGCTCATCTACAACCCAGAGATCGTGCGCGCGGCTTTGCAGTTCGGCGCCGTCATCGCCCATGACTCTCATTGGGCAGATGAAGGCGTGTAGCGTGCGCTCTAGGTGGTGGTCTTCCTCTTTGCCGGTACGCGCGCGGACGCGCTTGATGAGCTTGTCCAAAAGGTCCAGTGCCAGCTTGCGGCGAACCACATGCTGCGCGAGGGCCAACTGCTCCGACGTTTGAATTTCTTTAGCCGCAGTTGTAATCGAAGATTCAAGGTTAATCGGGATGTCGTCGAGATCAAGCGCGTCGATCAAATCCTGGAGAGAGTTTTGTCGGCTTTCCTCGCGCCTGATCTGGTACTTTATGAGGCCCGAGGCGAAGTCCTCGGCGGCTGTGGCGTGGAAGGGTACACGCTTCAGCTGGGTCTCGTCAGTGTCGAATCCGAAGGTCGGATAACGCTCGACAAAGGCCACGTAATTGTCGCGTCGCGCCTTCGCGAACTTGGCGATCTGGTCCGGTAAGAGTCGGTCTTTCACGATCTCCATGCAAGCGCGGCTAATTTCCTTCAGCGTCCGTTCCGGTAAGTTGAACGCAGTCCGGCCCTCGTTCACACGCAGATCAAGGTATTCCCCTCTGACGCAGCCGTGGAAGACCAATTCGGTTTGGCCGTCGCGTTCGAGGTGCTCGACGCCGAGCAGGTTATCGACTTTGCGGCTTTCGACCGTTCGGCCGTTGCCGAGCAGATGAAGCTGATGGCGACCTTCCAAACCGGTGCTGGCTTCCGCCCGGCAGGTGAAGCCGACGATCGTGAGCGCCCCGAAAACCTTGTGCTCGAAGGTCGTCTCAAGCGCCTTTCCAACAGTGAGGTCGGCCACTGCCTTCGGATATTCGATCAGATCTCCATCGAGGTCGACAAAGAGGCTCGGACCACTACCGACAAGGAAGTCGGCGATGAAATGAGCGCTGAAGTAGCGAAGGAAAGTATCGGCCCGGCGCGGGAAATGATCTGCGTACTCCCTTGTCCGCAGGCCTCTAAACGTGATTATTGTACCTCTATCAGCGCCTTCTGCTGGTGTGCCCTCGAAGTGGGGAATGACCTGCTCATGGTTGTTGAGGACAAAGTCGAAGGCTCGGCGCTGGACAGCATCTGAGTGCTGGTAGGTGCTTTCCACCCGGATGCTAGAAAATGCGTCAAGCCAAAACAGGCGGCCCACGCCTTTGCCGCCGCGGGCCTGCTTAAAGTCCGTATCGATTTCGCAGAACGCGCCATAGCGCTTAACGTCCAGACCGATACCGCTGTCGGCGACGACGATTTCGATGTTGTCCGGGCTTGAGAGGTTGGTGACGCGAATGTCGATCCGCCCGTTCGCGACGTCGTCGCCCAGCCGATCTTCCAGCGCGAACATGGCGTTGCTGACCGCCTCGAACAGCGGCTGCAGTCCCTGCGTCGCGTTTGACGGCTTGGGCAACTTGCGGACGCGATTTTGGATGTTGTTCGTTAGGGCGGGCAAGGGCGCTTCCAAAATTCGGCTGAATGATGCGGGGCGACCAATCCCTTGTAAAGCGGGCGTTGCCAAACGAGCCTTGTCGTCGAGGTAGGTCGCAACGAATGGACTTCTCTTCGGACACTGGCATCACCGACCCGCTAAGGCCGTGCGGACATGGTCGAGCCACTTGTCGTACCACCACCAGTCACCGGGGCGCAGTTCGACCCCGAACTTGTGCTCCGGGTTCTTGGCATCCGCATCTTTCCATAGGAGCTGATGGGCATACTGGTTGAAACCGCCGTAGCCCTCCTGCTGCATGGCTTCGACGATGTCCTTGGGCTTGTACTTTTTGCGCTCGGATTCTTTAACCAGCACGCTGGCGATCTGCTGGCCTTCAGCCGATTCTGGCCTGATGAACTCTACAACCTGGTCAGCCTTGCCCTTCGAATTGACCGACTGTTCCACATAGGCGACCCGGTACGCGTATTTCGGATCGCGGATCACGGCGTCCGGCAACGCATCCTCGTAAGCGAGGTGCGCCGCTAGGAGGTGGGCCGGCAGGTCCGAATCCTTCAGCAGAAGGTCGCGCTGCGACTTAGCGATGCCGGCGAACTGCAGGGCGACCCCGAGCTCCCGATCAAGGGCGTGTTCCGCGCCGAACATCCTTTTGAGTGTTGCATTGAAGTTCAAGCAGCAGGCCTGAAGCTTAGCGCTGATCATATCGTCGATCCGACGCGTCATCTGATGTTCGATCTCGTGGCGTATCTCGATCAGGAACTTGAGATTGGCCTTGGTGGCGTCGTCTAGCGGGCAGGCAGGATCGCCGAGGCAATGCTCCAGCTCCCAGTGCTTTTCGGCGCCATGGCGCGTCTTCATCACCTCGCCTGTCGCCCTGTTGCGATGGCGATAATCGACGCCGCCTCGACTGAAGTAGGCATGCATCAAATAGGTCCAAGCGATCACCGCAGTGACGATGAACACCTCGGACTTAAAGAATGCTCGGGGGTTGTTGAAGCCTTGGACGGCGTGAAGCATCGCCTCGCGCGCTTTGATGAGAAGCTCATCGCCGATCAGATGTAGGCCACTGCCGTCCACGTTCGGCCAGGCGTCAAGGAAATCCGCCAACTCCTGCGCCGCTGCCGCCGCGACGGCCGTGTGGGTCTTGCCGTCGCGGATATCCTTGATCCGCCCGTGATTGATGGATCGCGTTGGGCGCGTGAAATAGGCGAGAGTGTCTTGGTCGGTTTTGCGCGGCGTCGCCCCCATCATCGCCTTGATGATCGCGACTTCCCAACGCTCCAGCTTGTTGTTCGGATTCCTAGCCATCACCGCCAACATAGGAGCGTAAGGCTAAGCTTATCCACCCATTATAATGACGGAGCCACGGCATGTTCGGCCCAAATCTCACGAAGGATCAGCTCCGCAATATCGTCGACGGGATGTCCGACCTGGACTTCGCGCGCTTCGTTTACTGCCAGGAAATGGCCGGTACATATATGGCGGTCGGTCTGTTCGAAGACATGCTGATCTCGGCCATGCACATGTGCGACCGGGTCAAGCTCAAGAAGGCCCTCGGCCACGGCACCAATCGGTGGGCTCAATCACTCGCAAAGAAGGCCCAGCTTCAGGGCTCTACGCTTGGGTCGCTGATTAAAATACTGGAGGGCCACGCGATCGCCGCAGACGATCTACGATATCTGAAGTGGATCAAGGACAAACGCGACTACTTCGTCCACCGTCTTTTTCATGAAGGCGCTTGGCCAGGGGAACTAGATGTGGAGAGCTGTCGGCTGATGGCGCGGCGGCTATTGGCAATTCAGATCTGGCTGTCGCGTGGGCAACGGAACGTCTGGGCGATCTTTGAGCGAGCTGGCTTCGTCGAATTGAACCGCCTGTCCGACGGCGGCTTTTTGGCCATGAACGTGGGGATCTTCGACCTCTTAGACGCGCCGGGCACAGGAGACGGGCCCGGCGAGGCTGAGGACTGACATCATGGTTATCCTCTCGTTAATCCGCTGGACAAAAACATCTGCCTGGTAGTCGCGACTCTTAATGACCGATCGCGGCGGCTCCAGCTACGTCCACTTGCGGGCCAGATGCCAATGTCTTCTCATGGTGCTGGTAACCCATTCCAAGAGGTGTTCGCGGAGTTATGTGAACAGCTCAAGTCTCCCCTTTCGCGATGATCAGCCCCTTCCGGTCTGTCGCGGCTGGGTCAAGGCCGTAGTCGCGTGAGCGGTGGCGCCGAGCGCCAGCCTTGAGGCAGCTGCGACGGACCGGCACCCTGTTTTCCGCGGAAGCTTTTTCTGGGAATGGTGACGGCGGGCGAGCGATACAGATTGGCACTGCGCGATCGGAAGCGACGACACCTTGAACGATGGGCGTCACAATCCCAGCCCCCTCTGCCGACCGAGATCCCACTCGATCCCGCCATCGCCGCGTCTGACGCCGGAAAGGTGGCGGCCGATCTGCTTGTCGAGCACGGGCTGCCAGGGCACGAGCTGGAAACCGAGCCCATCCTCCAGCATGGCGAAGCGGCCGGAGACGAGCTGAAGCTGGCGGGTGACGGTGCCGGAGACATATTCACCGCGACCGGACGGCCGGTAGGTCAGGCCGGTCGACTTGGCGAGGTCGGCAGCGACGCGCTCTACCTCGCGGTGCTGAAGCCGGTTGATGAGGTTTGGCACCTCAATGCCGCCACCCGGCCGTCGCGTGGCGAGACCCATGTCGACGAGAGTGTTCCGGCGCTGATCAAGCGCGTGGCTCACATCCCTGCCGAAGCCATCCGGCGAACGCGGCGTTGGCGAGACAAGCTCCCGATCCAGCCAGGTGACGCCCTCCGCACCGATCTGGCGGTCGAGGGAGAGCTGCGAGGCGATCCTGATGCCTGGGCCTTCACCGGCGAGCGAGCGGTCATAGGCGAGCCCGCGTTCGGCAAGGTCCTTCGGTATGGTCCAGTGCTCGGCATGAACCCGTTCGACGTGGCCGGCGCGCCGGAGGGTCTCCAGTCGCCTGACGTGGGAGCGGATATAGGCCTCCGGGTCCTTGCCCTGTTCGGTGAAGCGCTCGCGGATGTGGGCGAGGTGCGTGCTCGGACTATAGATGCCATCCGCGTCGGCGTTTTGTTGGATGTTCAGATCGACTGTTCGCGGCTGAATGATCGGTGGCGTCACTTCGACGATCATACTGCGCTGGAGATCTTCGAGCTTGGTGGCATCCGGGAATTCGACATGGTGGACGCGGGCGTCGATCCCATCGAGCACGAGATAGGTGGTCTCGCTCAGTCCATCGCCGGCTAGTCCCTTGCCCAGCACACGGCCGGTGAGTGCCTCCTCCGGCTCCTGCCCATGACGGACATATTGGCTCGTCCCACGCTCATTGCCGAGGCCGTTTTCTTTGAGCGCCTGCTGCATGGAGCGGCTGACCTCGTTGCGCGCCTCGACCTCTATGAGGGTGGCCTCGGTGCGTGACGAGACGATCCACTCACCGGCGAACTCCTCCCTGGCGAGGCCATAGCCCTCCAGCTTGCGCAGCCTGCCGATGAGCACGTCGCGGTTCTCCTGGATCAGCCGGTTGCTGGTGGTGAAGAGATCGACAAAGCCCTCACGCTCCTGCTCCCGGATCAGCAGACGATCTAGCCGCGTGAGCCGCTCGGCTTCGACCTCAGAGGCGAGCTTCTGCTGAAGCTCGACCTCGCTCTGCGGGCCGAGCTCACGGGTGACGATGTCGCTGGCTCTGTGCCGTATCCCAAGGGCGATGTAGTCGCCGGCTATGGTGAGGGTGCGACCTTCCTCGGTGATGCCGCGCACCAGCACATGGGTGTGGGGATGGCCGGTGTTGTGATGATCGACGGCGATCCAGTCGAGCTTGGTTCCGAGATCGCTTTCCATCTGCCCCATCAGCTCGCGGGTGAAGCCTTTGAGGTCGCCGAGCTCCAATCCGTCTTCCGGCGCGACGATGAAGCGGAACTGGTGGCGGTCCTCGCGCCCGCGCTCAAGGAAGGTCTTTCCATCAACCTCATCCTCAAAGGCCGAATAGCAGCGTCCCTTCTGCCGGTCGGGCGTCACCCCGTCGCGCTGGAGATAGCGCAGATGCGCATCGACCGCCTTCGCTGAGGCGCCGACCGTCTTCCGACCGCCGCGCCCATGAACGACGCCCAGCTTCACCACCCGCGCTTTCACCACCACGCGGCGAGAGCGGAAGCGACCACCAGCCTCGACCTTCCAGCCGCGATCGACACCGGACAGCGCGCTCGCCGCCCGGACGCCACGGCCGCGGGCGTTGTAGCGCCCGCTTCCTTTCCGGCCCGACCATCCGCCAGCCTCGCGCACGGCGATCTCGACCTGGCGCCGGAACGGCAGCGCCGCAAGGCCGCTCTGTCGCGTGCCGCGCTGACGAATCCGGCCGGGCCGTACCCGGAATTTGTCGCTGTCGTCTTGTGCCATGCCGGCACGATGAAGGGCATTGCCTGACCGCTTCAAGCATAGAAAAGGCAGGTTCGCAGAACAGCGTGCAAAGACTTGTCGCAGCGGGAAAAGGGCGAAACCCACATTGCGCGACCCAGCAATAAACCTTATCCAGTTCAGCGCCTTACGGCAGCTGAGTATCTAACCAGCACCCTGCGATTCACGCTCCGCACGGTGCCTCAACCTGCCAAAACCAATGTGCAGACAACCAGATAATGTCGCCAGACATTGCGATCAACAGATCGCTTTATCTTGCAGTCTTTCTCACATTATCTACCAGTTCTGAACCTTAAATAGAAAACCGTGGAAAATATACTACGACTCGGCAGTCAATCAACGTCCTTTCTGGCCGGCATCGATCCCTGGATACGCTAAGACCGCCTTAGCTGCCACAGACTGCCCAGGAGGCGAGATCATCGGTGCCGTGAGCTTCCAGCCAAACGTCGCTTGGGCCGCTGTCGCGCTGCCGTCGAACCTGCATTGAAGATGCGAACGAGTGTCCGCTGCCGTGCAGAAACGTTGCAGCGAAAATGCCGTCGAGCTGCTATCCGCGTGCAGATTTGTTGCGCGCCGACTGCAGCGGATGGGACTTACTCGGGTGCTGACGGCTTGCGAAAGCGGACACCGGCGCCGCCGCCGTTCTCCGCGATGAACTCGATGCCCGCGGCTTCGAGAGCATCCCGCATCGCTGCGACTGTTGAAGAACGAAGCTGTTCACCGCGTTCGAAACGCACGATCGTCTGCGTGGACACAGAAGCTTCGCGAGCGAGATCGAGCACTCCCCACGTCAACGCCGCGCGCGCCATCCTGCACTGCGCGGGCGTCACGCTGTCACCATAATATGATGATTTCGATTGTTCATCGAACTACTGATGTGTACCTTTAGTGACTCATGACGGCCGAACGCGTGTTTGCACCACGCGCCCGGCCTGACCACACCCAAGCTGAGTGGAGCTCGGATCATGGCTGATTCTGAGATTAGCACGAGTCTGTCCCGGCCATCCCGAAGGGACGTTCTCTCCGCCGCCCTGCTGACGATCGGCGGCACTTCCTTCAACGGTTCGTCTGCGGCCGCGCCGCAGGATGACGGCGCCACGGATGCCGCCGTGCTCGCGTGGAAAGCGTGGCGCGCCGCGCATCGGCGCACGCTCGCCCTGTGCCGGAAGCAGCAACGCCTGGAGTCCGAACTTGCGCGGACGATCGGTTTTCCGCAGGCGGTTCTTGCCGCAGCCGAGTTGCCATCGCCGGTGCGGATCGGTTCACTTCGGCAGTTCGATGAGCTTGCCGGTGAACTGCCGTTGCTTTGCACGCGGCGCGCCCAAGTCGCTGCGGCGCTGCGCGCGCATCAGCGCCGCTGGGACGATGCGGATCGGGCGATCGGCTACTCCATCACCCGGCAGGAAGAGACCTTGGCCTCCGACGATGAAGAGCGACTGATCGCGGGGCTCTTTGCAGCAGACGCCACCTCTCTGCGTGGCCTCTCAGCGAAGCTTGACGTGCTGCTTGCCGTAGGAGCCGAGGGTGCTGAGGGGCGGCACTTCCCGTGGCCGGAACTGCGGCGCATCCGCAGGGATGTTGCACGCTTGGTGCAGTTGCAGCGTCACGATGCAATCGGCTTCACTGCTTGAAGCAGTGCTCGCGATGCCAGCGTAGGAAGTGCGGATGTGGACGCTCGAACTCCCGTTTTGGGGCAATGGCGCGTCCGCTCCGGTCGATGAAGGCGCGCACGCCGTCTGGATCATTGGCGTGCCGGGAGATCAGCGCGTCGAGATCATTCGACGGGCTGATGCCGCGGGGCCGGTTGGCGACCGACGGCTGTCATCCATACCAACCAAGGGAGACCACCAAGAACGGCCCGCCCATACCTCGACAGTCGCGCGTGTTCTATGTCATCTGCCCGCATGGCCAAGCTGACTCTCTCCCAACTAACTAGCCTCCTTTTCAAGGCATGCGACGAGCTTCGCGGCAACATGGATGCCTCGGAGTACAAGGAGTACATCTTCGGCGTCCTGTTCCTAAAGCGGTGCAGCGACCTGTTCGACCAACAGCGCGAGAAGCTCACGGCCAGCTTGCGGTCTCGTGGCCTCGATGGTGAGCGGCTCGCGGCCCTGCTGGAAAGTCGGGACCAGTACACCTTTTACGTTCCCCTGGAGTCGCGCTGGGCGACGATCCGCCATCTGAAGAAGGACGTCGGCAACGGGCTCAATGCGGCGTTGGGCGAGCTGGAGCGGCACAACAAGGAGCAGCTGGAGGATGTGCTCGAACACATCAATTTCAACCGCAAAATCGGGCAGCGCACGCTCAGCGACGACACGCTGGTCGACTTCATCCAGGTGTTCGAGAGAATCCCCCTGCGCGATGAGAACTTCGAGTTTCCGGACCTTCTTGGCGCCGCCTACGAATACCTAATCAAATATTTCGCCGACTCCGCCGGGAAGAAGGCGGGCGAGTTCTACACGCCCGCCGATGTCGTGCGCACGATGGTCGAGATTGTCGACCCGCAGCCGGGCATGAGCATCTATGACCCGACCGTAGGCTCGGGCGGCATGCTGATCCAGTCACGCGACTACGTCCGCGATAACGGTGGCAACCCGAACGACCTCTCGCTCGCCGGACAGGAATCGCAGGGCACGACCTGGTCGATCTGCCGGATGAACATGATTCTGCACGATATCCAGTCGGCAGATATCCGGCAGGAGGACACGCTGGCCAAGCCTCAGCACCGGACCGAGGACGGCGAACTGACCCGGTTCGATCGCGTGCTCGCCAATCCGCCGTTCAGCCAGAACTACAGTACCGCTGACATGGAGTTCAAAGGCCGATTCGTGAAGTGGATGCCGGAAAAGGGCAAGAAGGCCGACCTGATGTTCGTCCAGCACATGCTGGCGGTGCTCAAGAGCAGCGGGCGCATGGCGACGGTCATGCCGCACGGCGTTCTGTTTCGCGGCGGCGATGAAAAAGAGGCTCGGGAACATTTCATCAAGCAGGGCTGGCTCGATACGGTCATCGGCCTCCCGCCGAGCCTGTTTTACGGCACCGGCATCCCCGCCTGTATCCTGGTGATGAACAAGGCGAACGCGGCGGAGCGCAAGGACGTGCTGTTCATCAATGCCGACCGCGAGTACCGCGAAGGCAAGGCGCAGAACTTCCTGCGGCCCGAGGACATGGCGAAGATCGTCGACGTCTATCGCCGGAGGCAGGACGTGCCCGGCTATGCCCGCGTCGTGCCCATTGCGGAGATCGAAGCCGAAGAGTTCAACTGCAACATCCGCCGCTATGTCGACAACGCTCCGCCACCGGAGCCGCAGGACGTGCGCGCGCACATCCACGGCGGTGTGCCGGTGGCGGAAGTCGATACGCTGGAACGGTTCTGGCGCAACTACGATGGCCTGCGCGAAGCCTGTTTCGCGCCGCGCAGCGATGATGTGCCCTATTGCGACTTCGCCTCCGCCGTCACCACCCGGTGCGACATTGCCGAGCTGGTGAAGGGGAATCCCGGCGTCTTGGCCGCACATCAGGATTTCGTAAGCCGGCTGGCGGCGTGGTGGCAGACGACCGAGCCCGTCATCGCCCAGCTCGCCCCGGCGGATGCGGCGGCAGGAGGCCGCGGCGGCAACGTCTATGCGCTGCGCCGGGCTTTGGTGACCGACATCGACTCGGCCTTTGCCGACCAAACCCTACTCACCCCTTTTCAGATTCGCGGAGCGATGGCGCGCTATGTCGATGGCCTGAAGACCGATCTCAAATCGGTGGCGGCGAGCGGCTGGGGTCCGGAGCTGATCCCGGACGACGAGATCCTGCAGAGCGAGTTTCCGGAGCTGGTCGACGAGCTGGCGGCGAAACGCGCTCGCATCGACGAAGTACAAGCGCTGTTCGCCGCGGCCGACGAGGAAGGCTACGAGGACGAGGATGACAGCGGCGTTCTCGCTTCGGCCGAGGTGCGGCGACTGAAGGATCTCATCAAGACACAGGGCGGGGAACTGAAGGCGCTGGTCAGGGCAGCGCAAGGGGCCGCGCCTGATCTGGTTACTGAACTCGGGCTTCCCAAAGGCGCAGCGAAGCTCGGAAAGCTGGGCGATCCCGATTTCGTGGCCGTGCACCGGTTGGCGGCTGCGGCCCGCAAGGCGGGCAGCCCCTTACATTTCGCCGCGCCGGTATTGGCCCTGGCGCAGCAGGGGCAGGCGATGCTTGATACCCTGGCCGACGCGGAAGGCCGGGTGGCACGGCACAAGACTCTGGAGGACGAGGCCAAGGTGTTGAAAACGGAACTGCGTGCGGCGGAAAAGAAGCGGGAGGAACTTGTTGCTGCTGCCCGGCAAAAGATTACGCCAGATGTCGCGCGAAGCCAGATTCTCGCCCGTTTCCGCAAAATACTGTTCGACACCTACCGAACCTATCTCGACGCCGAGCGGCGTACGGTGAGCGCGGAAATCGAAAAGCTGTACGACAAATATACGGTGACGTTGCGTGATATCGAGCGCAAGCGCACCAAGACGGCTGCGGAGCTGGAGGGGTATTTGAAGGTGCTCGGCTATGTCTGAGCGGCCATCGGGCAGCGTCCGGCTAGACTCACTTGCTAACATAAACCCGGAATCTCTGCCGGCCTCAACACCGGGTGGGTTTTCCTTTTTCTACATAGACATTTCGTCAGTCGCGACAGGGGTAATTTCACCACCCGACGCGCGTATTGAACGACAGGATGCACCAAGTCGGGCGCAGCGCGTTCTTCGGCGCAACGATGTTTTGATGGCCACGGTACGCCCGAATCTTAAAGCGTTCGCTTTCTTTGACTTGCCCGGTACCAACTATGTAGCTTCAACCGGCTTCGCGGTAATCAGGCCGAAAAATGGCCATGATGGTCGCTTCATCCTCTATTCAATTCTAAGCGACACCGTAGGTCGAGAAGTGGACTCTCACAGTGTCGGATCGAACTACCCTGCTATAAACAGCTCAGATGTTCGGAGGCTATCTCTTCCGAAGTTTTCTCCAGCGGAACAAAGAGCCATTGCCGACGTCATTTCTGCGCTCGACGCTCAAATCGAGGCAACGAAGGCATTAATCGCCAAGCAGATGCTGGTTAGCACCGGGCTTATGCAGGACTTGTTCACGCGCGGCATTGATGAGAACGGCCAACTCCGCCCGCCGCACGAAGAAGCACCGCACCTTTACTGCCGAGCCGAACTAGGTTGGTTGCCGAGGGGGTGGAAGGTAGAGGCCTTCGGTAAGCGCATCGAAGTCATCGATCCTAACCCAACCCATCGCTACCCAGACGAAATTGAAGAGGGTGTGCCAATTTGTTCAACGGAAAATTTCATTGGCACGAATGGATTCGACGTGTCGTTTGCAAAGCACGTTTCGGAAGCAACGTTTATTTTCCAGAACAATCGTTGTCGCTACCATCCTCTAGATGTCATTTTTGCACGAAAGGGAAGGATCGGATTGGCTCGCCGTTACGGAGAGGATCGCAAGGTATTCAGCCATACCGTGGTGACAATGAAGCCGCTCAATTCTACAGTTAGCCCGCCGTGGGTGCTCTGGTTGGCCCGATCACGTGCATTTTTGTCGGGTATAGCGCGCGAGATGAATAGCAATTCGGGCGTGCCGACCTTGGGTATTGAATTTCTCAAGTCCATTCTCGTGCCCTTTCCGCCAGAGCCGGAACAGTCGAATATGGCGACGATCTTAGACGAAGCATCGTCCGCCGTTACTGTTTTAGAAGATGACCTCGTTAAACTAAGCCTCCAGAAATCAGGCCTGATGCAAGACCTGCTCACCGGTAAGGTGTCGGCCGCGCCGCTGCTCGAAAGTGCCGCCGCATGAGCGAATACGCCCATGTCGAAAAGCCGCTCCTGATCCAACTCGCCGGGCTGGGTTGGACGGTGATCGACCAAGGCTGGCAGATGATTCCGCAGGACCCGGCGGCCTCGCTGCGGTCGAGCTTTCGCGATCTCATCCTGCCGCAGGTGTTTCGCGATAGCGTCCGCGCGCTCAATACCCTGCCCGATGGCCGCCAATGGCTGACCGAGCGGCAATTGGCTGGCCTGATCGACGATATCTTCCGCCAGCCGGGCAAGGGCCTGCTCGACGCCAACGAGGCGGTGCAGGCGCTGCTGTTCAAGGCGCTGGTGGACCGCAACGAACTGACCGGCGAGAAGGACCCCACCGTCCGCCTGATCGACTTCGCCCATCCGGAGCGCAACAGCTTCCACGCCATCAACCAGTTCCGGGTCGACACGCCCGGATGTGTGAAGGGCTTCATCATCCCCGACGTGGTGCTGTTCGTGAACGGTCTGCCGCTGGTGGTGATCGAGGCCAAGATCGGCGACGCCAACACCGCGAACCCGATGCACGAGGCCTTCGTGCAGTTGCAGCGCTATCGCGACGCCCGGATCGAGACGGCCCGCGCCGGCCTGCGCGAAGGCGAGCCGAAGCTGTTCTATCCCAACGTCGCCGTGATCCGCACCTGCGGCGAGGCGGCGGAGTTTGGCACCATCAGTTCCGCCCCCGAACACTTCTACGGCTGGCGCAACGTGTGGCCGGAGACCTATGCCACGATCACCCCGCCGCTGGGCGAGGTCCGCGCGCAGGAAGAGCTGGTACAGGGCCTGCTCAACCCGCAGTGCCTGCTCGACATGCTGCGCACCTGCTCGGTCTTCATGGATCTGCCGAACGGCAAGCGGGTGAAGGTGCTGGCCCGCTATCAGCAGCATCGGGCCGCCCACCGGATCGTCGCGCGTCTGCGCACCGGCGAGACGCCGATGGAGCGGAGCGGCGTCGTCTGGCACACGCAGGGGTCGGGCAAGTCGCTCACGATGGTTTTCGTCGGCCGGATGCTGCGCGCCAGCCGCGACCTGAACGACATGAAAATCGTGATGGTGGTGGACCGCGCCGATCTGGAGGATCAGCTATCCAATACCGCGAAGCTGATCGGCGGGAAGATCAACCTGGTCGACAGCCGTGCCGCCGTGCGCGACGCGCTCGCCTCTCCCGCCTCCGACGTGAACATGGTGATGGTCCACAAGTTCGTCGAGGCGAAGGACGACCTGCCCGACAGCTTGCGCGAAAAGCTGGGGCGCTATGCCCCGCCGCCCAGCGCCGAGTGCTTTGGCGTTGTCAACGATTCCGCGCGCATCCTCATCATGGTGGACGAGGCGCACCGCACGCAGGGGTCGGACATGGGGAACAATCTGTTCGAAGCGTTCCCCAATGCCGCTCGCGTCGCCTTCACGGGCACCCCGCTGATCACCGAGCGGCATGGCGGCAAACGGACGGTGAAGCGCTTCGGCGACTACATCGACACCTACAAGCTGATGGATTCGGTGGAGGACGGGGCCACCCTCCAAATCCTCTATGAAGGCCGTACCGCCAACACGGCTCTGCGGGACAAGGCCGAGTTCGACACCGCGTTCGAGGACCTCTTCGCGGAACGCTCGGCCGAAGACCTGCTCGCCATCAAAAAGAAGTACGGCGCTACCGGCGACATCCTCGAAGCGGAAAGCCGCATCGGCGCTATCGCCCGAGATCTGGTCAGCCACTACGTCGACAACATCCTGCCCAACGCGTTCAAAGCGCAGGTCGTCTGCCATTCCAAGCTCGCCGCCATGCGATATGGCCGCGCCTTGCGCGAGGCCCTGCAGGAACGGCTGGAAGCGGAATGCGCCAAGCCGAAGCCGGACGCTGACCTGATCCGCCGCATCGCCTTCCTGAAGGTGGCGGTCGTTGTTTCGGAGGATGCGACCAACGAGCCGGCCGAAATCACCGCTACGCGCAGGGAATCACGGGAGCTCAATGCGGTCGAGAATTTCTGCAGACCGTTCTGTTTGGACGACCATGACAAGGTCAATACGGGCATTGCCTTCCTCGTCGTGTGCGACATGCTGCTGACAGGCTTCGACGCGCCCATTGAGCAGGTCATGTACATCGACAAACGGCTGAAAGAGCACAACCTGCTGCAGGCCATCGCCCGCGTGAACCGGGTGGCGCAGGGCAAGCAGCGCGGGTTCATCGTCGACTATATCGGCCTCGCCAACCACCTTACCGACGCGCTGAAGATCTACGCCACCGAAGACCTTGCGGACCTGCAGGCCGGGTTGAAAAATTTGACCTCGGAGGTGCCTATTCTGGAAGAACGCTATCGCCGGCTGCTCCTGCATTTCCAGGGGTTGGGTGTGCACGACATCGAGGCCTTCCTCACCGGCACCCTCGGCAACCCCGACGAGGACGTTCGCGTGATCCACAAGGCTGTTGACGCACTCGAACCCATTAAGGCGCGAGCTGACTTCGAGGTTTATCTCAAGAAATTCCTCATGAGCCTCGACCTCATTCTGCCGGGCGCAGCCGCGCATCCGTATCGCGGACCTGCGAGGCGGCTAGGCTATCTGATGCGCATGACGAAGGAGCGGTTCAAGGACGATTCCATCGATTTCGCGGGCGTCGGCGAAAAGGTCGCCGCGTTGATCAACAAGCACCTGATAGAGTTGGGTATCGATCCCAAAATCCCCCCTGTCGAATTGCTGGACCCAGACTTTGTCGAGCAGGTGACGGGTCACGCGCAGGGAAGCGCTCGGGCAAAGGCGAGCGAGATGGAGCATGCCATCCGCAAGCACTGCACCATCCATTTCGACGAGGACCCGGCCTTCTTCAAGCGGATGAGCGAGAAGCTCGACACGCTAATTGCCAAGCATGGCGAAGACTGGAAAGCTCTAGCCGAGCGTTACGAAGAACTGCGGTCGGAAATCAAGGCGGGACGCAGTGGGGTCACAGCCGAGCACCCGCCCGAAGTGGTGGTGTTCCGCGACAACCTTTACGATCTGATTGGTGACGGGGCCACAATTTCGGCAGAGGATGCTGCCCTGCTGGACGCGCTCTCTGCCCGCCTGGTCGACGTCATCCGTGAATCGATTTCGATCATCGATTTTTGGCGCAAGCCGGACCAGGTGCGTCGCCTCAGAGCGTGTATCGATACCGAGCTGATGGTCTCCGGCGTCGGGCCCGTTCAGGACCAGCACCAACGCATCGCCGTGGAGTTGACCAAACTCGCCGAGAAGCGTCACGCGGAGCTGATCCGGCCATGAAGATGTGCGCCCAGGATATCGAATTCACCCTGATCCGCAGCGACCGGAAAACGGCGGACATCGTGATCGAGCGCTCGGGCGACGTGATCGTTCGTGCTCCCGCCCGGCTCGACGACGAGCAGGTGCGCGCAGTGGTCGCGGACCGGGCCTTATGGGTGCATCGCTCGCTCGCGGAATGGGAGGACCTGAATTCCAGCCGCCGGCATCGACCTTTGGTTCAAGGACAGGGCTTCTCCTATCTCGGTCGCTCGTATCGATTGAAATTCGTCACTGATGCCGACGTTCCATTGCGCCTCAAGAACGGACAGTGGGAATTGTCGGAAGCCTTCTTTGGAAGGGAGGGAGATGCCGCCACGCGCAAGGCGTTTCGGGATTTCTACATCGCCAAGGGGTTCCAAATTTTTACGGAGCGAGTTCGAAGCCTTGCGCCACTGGTTGGCGTGGTCCCTGGAGAGGTCACAGTTAAGGAACTAGGCTACCATTGGGCGTCATGTGGTGTGGGCGGCGCATTGAACTTCCATTGGAAGACCGTGATGGCACCACAAACCGTCATCGACTACATCGTTGTGCACGAACTCTGCCACCTTCACCACCGAGATCATTCGGACGCATTCTGGAACGAGGTGGACAAGGTTTTGCCGCGATACAGGGAACGGAAGCAGTGGCTTAGGATCAACGGAGCTGCACTTGATTTGTAGACCCGTAGCCAGCGACACCCGCCGACTATCGGCGGGATTCGGCGGCATTTAAGTGGCGGACAGGTGTGACATGAGTGAATATTTCGAAATCGCCTATGCGGCTCTGAACAATCGTTTGTGTTTGTTTACTGGGACAGGTTTCTCAAAGGCGGTTTCGGATAATAAGGCCCCCACGTGGCAAGGTCTCTTGGAAGGGATTTGCGTATATTGCGACGATTCGGACGAAATAAGATCATCATTGTTTCCAGATGATGGAAAGAATTTGTTATCACTCGAAGAATCAGCACAGGTTCTTGAAATTGAATTGCTGAAGAATGGGAAAAACATTCACGAAGAAATTGCCAACACAATTTCAAAAATTGATCTCTGTGATGGCATCGATGGGACCAGGGATTTCTGTCAGAAGCATCGACTTAGGGTTGTTACGACCAATTACGATAAGTTAATGGAAAAACTGTGTGGTGAGATTGATTGTCAATCTCTTACCCCAGGCCTGCCAATTCCACGATCGAGCGCACGAGTCAGAGTATATCACGTTCATGGATCGACGGACGTTCCCAAAAACATGGTGGTAACGGCTGATGATTATTTTAGATTTCTAAATTCTGAATCATATTTTTCGCGGAAACTGAGCACAGTTTTACATGAAAATACGGTTGTAATTCTAGGCTATTCGCTAGGCGACACTAACCTAAAGGCAATACTTAGCGACTATAAAGGGTTCGCTCGCGATCACGTAATCGGATCCAATATATTCCTCGTTTCTAGAGTGAAGGTGGACCGACATATCAAAGATTATTACTCAAATTGTTATGGCATCCGCGTCATTGACGAGACAGAGGTCGCTGCATTTTTCAAGACGTTGACTGATGCAATACCGTCAGCCGAGAAGTGCGTAGAATCAACGCTAACGAACATAAGGAAAGTCATTTTCGAGGAGCATAATTTCACAAAGAATTATTTGAAGCTCGAAGATTCTTTTTACGAGATTGTATCGTCGATATCGGCCATCGGCTTGAGTATCAACCATACACGCGTTGTCGATATGTTTGGCGACATCATCAAGCAAAAATCTGAGCTGTCATCTGAATCAGGCGCTTGGGATCAATACACCCATCTATCTCGATGGCTCATATATTTAGCTACGATTCTGGATGTGAAGGCGACACCGATTGAAGATATCTATCTAAGAGCCGTTCGGGCATCGATGGAGTCAATGAGCAACGAGCTACGACTCGGCTACTCTTGGCAGAGCTATAAGGCTTGGCGAGCGAAGTGGGACAGCATCACCCCGGCGAACCGAGCGTTGATTAAGGACTATATCACCAAACAGTCGTCGTGGAACGACGCCTTGTCGATCGTCAATCTTGGGTAAGTTACGCGCCTCACAGTTCTCATCTTCGTCGGGAGCTGATCGGCCTTAACGCTCCGGATAGTATATTATCCGAAAGCTAGCAACTCCTCGACTGCGGCATCGACGGAGGGAGCGAGATTGGAACGAGACTGAAGCGCATATTCCGCGCGGACGTATTCGTTGACTTGCGGGCCGACGCACCCTGACTTCGACATGCTCCTTAAAGCCATTCCTCCGCACTTTCTAAACCAAAGCAATTTCAACAACATAGGTGTTCGCAGTTTCACTTTGGTCGGCGCACCAGGCTTTTCAAGGACTTAGCTCCTTCCTTCCCAATATCGTGTGATATCCATTGAATAAATGCCTGCGAACAAGCAGGGATTTGCGCGGAAAACCGGCTTGTTGAGGGCTATCAGCCGCAAATTTTAGGCGGTGATTCGTGACGAAAGCCGGTCGCCTCACAGACCGCAGGATTAAAGACGCCTTGCCTCGCGAGAAGGGCTACAAGCTCACCGACGCTGGCGGCCTCTACCTCTTCATTGCGCCCTCGGGATCCCGGTTATGGCGGCTCAAATACCGCCGAGGCGGGGTCGAAAAGGCCCTGTCCATCGGCCCATATCCCAAGGTTGGCTTAGCTGAAGCTCGCCGTGAACGCGACAGCGCCAAGCTCGCACTCAGCGGAAGATGTCGTTGAACCCTTCCTTGATCTTGCCGCCGTTCTTCTCCAGCGCGGCATAGTCTACCGGCAGGATGGTCAGGCTGCTGACCTTCGGGCTGCCCTCGGGCGGGTCGATGTCGGAGCGGGCGGAATAGCCGCCATCGGCCGGGCGCGCTCGGGCTGATCATGAAGGCCGCAAAAGCCTTCGCAGCGTTGGGGTTCGGTGAGCCCTTCACCACGGCGGTCGGCGAGGGAATGACGAAGGTACCGTCGCTGGGATAGACCGTGACGATGTCATGCCCGCTCTTGCGGTCTTCCGCGGCGTAGGAATCCAGCGCGCCGACCGCGATCAGCCGTTCGCCGCGCTTGAGATAATCCGACACCTGCTGGTTGCCCTGCACGACCATCACGTCGTTATCGGCCAGCTTCTTGTAGTAGTCCCACCCCAGCTTCTGCGAGAGCGTGCCGACGACGGAAAGCTGCAGCGAGGTGAAGGACGGGTCCGTCATCACCAGCTGACCCTTATATTTGTCCGAGGTCAGGTCGGTCCACTTCTGCGGGCGGTCCGCCGCCACCACCTTGTCGCCGCGCATATAGATGGTGATGAGGTTGAGCCGCTGGCCGATCCAGGCGCCATTGGCATCCTTTGCCTCCGCCGGAATCTTGTCGAAATCCGTCGGCTTGAACGGCACGAAAATACCCTTCTCAGCCATGACGTTCGAAGCGGCGGGGTCGGAGGTGGTCAGCACGTCGGCGGCGATCTGGCCGGCGGACTGTTCCTGGTTGAAGCGGCGCAGAATGGCCGAGCCGCCGGAGCGGAACAGCTCCACCTTGATGCCGGTCTCGGTCTCGAACAGGCGGGCGAGCTTGTTGGCCTGCTCGATTGGCGTCGAGGTGTACCAAACCACTTTGCCCTCGGCCTTCGCCTTGGCCATGTCGGCGGTCTCGGCTGAGGCTGTGGCGCTCAGGCCGAGCGTGCTCAGGCCAACCCCGCCGATAAGAAGGCCGAGGGTCACGAGGGATTGGCGGCGCGTTGCTTTATGCATCGTCATTGTCTCCTCCCAGGAGTGTCGTCTTGTTTTGGCGTGAAAGCGCGGGCGTGCTCAGCCGCGGTAGACCGGGTCCTGCTGCGTGAAGAAGGCGTTGAGGATGTGATAGGCCAGCATGTAGTTCTTCTGCTGGAACGAGGCATGCGAGATGCCCGGCATCACCGCGAACTGCTTGTCGGCATTGGGCAGCAGCTTGAAGAATTCGATGAGATCGTCGAACCCGGCAATGCCGTCATACTCGCCGCGCATCACGATGGTCGGCACGGTGATCTTGGCGGGATCGACCACCGGCAGGTTGGTGCACATGTCGATATAGGTGCCGTTCGGCATTGAATCGTCGAGCGACAGGATGGCGTCGGCGAAGGCCTCGATCACCTTTTCCTCGGCGGCGCCGGGATGGTCGCGCTCGAAGATGGAATGCACGAAGGCGCGGTTCGTCCGGGGCGGAAGTCCGGCAGCTTCTTGCGGCGGTTCTCCAGCGTGTGGCTGCCTTCACCGGTCCAAACGAACGCATCGAGCGCAAGGCGCTTCACCCGATCGGGGTAGTGCTGGGCGAAAGTGGCGGCGCGCAAGGCACCGGACGAGATGCCATAGATATAGAATGGGCCGCAATCGCGGGTGCCGAGGATGTAGTCGGTGATTTTCTCCAGATCGTCGGCACCTTCTGCGATGGTCGCCTGCGTCCCCGGGCGCTTGTCGGAGCGGCCATAGCCGCGCAGGTCGGCAGTCCAGGTCTCGAAGCCCTGATCGACGAAATAGTCCATCGCCGAGGAATAGGGGCGGCCGGGCACCTGAAGATCGAAAGTCGGCTGCGAGGCCATGGACGAGCCGTGGACGAACAGGATGGTGCCAGCGGGAGCCTTGCCGCCCTCGGGCGCCTTCTGCCAGAGGAACAGGTCGGCGTCGCCGTTCCGGGTCCAGTGCTCGGTGCCGGTCACAGTCGGCTTCAGCGCGGTGGCGCTCTGCATGGGAATCTCCGTTCTCAATGGGGCTGGGTCGGCGCAGCGGCGGCGCGCGGGAAGACGCTGCACTCGGCGGCGTCGATCGAAATGAACACCTCGTCGCCAATGGCGAAGCGCTCGACGGGGTGGGTCTGCGCGCGCAGTTCCGCGCCCGACTTCAGCTGCACCCAGTATTCGACGAGGTTGCCGAGATAGGTGCGCTCCGTGATGGTACCGGCGAGCCGATGGGTGCCGCTGATCTCACGGCTGATGCGCACGCTTTCCGGGCGCACCGCGAGATCGACCGCGTCGCCGGCGCGCAGATTGCCGCCGCAGAGCGAGGGCATCTCGACACCGTCGACGACGATGACCGGCGCGCCATTGGCGCCGGTGCGGAGGTCGCCGGCAACGAAGTTCACGATCCCCATGAAATCGGCGACGATCTTGTTGGCCGGACGGCGATAGACATCGTCGGGCGAGCCATATTGCTGCAGCTCGCCGCCATGCATCACCGCGATCTGGTCGGAGAGCGCGAGCGCCTCGGCCTGGTCGTGGGTGACGTAGACGAAGGTGATGGCAACTGCTTCAACTCGACCCGCATGCGCTCGCGCAGCTTGGCGTCGAGGTTGCTGAGCGGCTCGTCGAGCAGCAGGATCCCGGGCTCGACCACAAGGCTGCGGGCGAGCGCGACGCGCTGCTGCTGGCCGCCGCTGAGCTCGCTGGGTAAGCGACTCTCCAGCCCGCCGAGATTGACGAGATCGAGCGTGGATTCCACCCGCCGCCGGGCCTCGGCGGCGGGCACCTTCCTGATTTTCAGCCCGAACACGACGTTCTCGAACACCGTCTTGTGCGGCCACACCGCATAGTTCTGGAACACCATGCCCATGCCGCGCTGGTCCGGCGGAGTGACGCCGTCGACCGAGGACACCACGCGGTCATCGACCCGTATGGTGCCGGCGTCCGGTGTCACATAGCCGGCAATCATGCGCAGCGTGGTGGTCTTGCCGCAGCCGCTGGGGCCCAGCAGGGTGACGAACTGGTTGTCCTTGATGTCGAGGTCGAGGCCGCGCAGCGCGGCCATGCCGGTCTCCTTGCCGCCGTAGAACTTCGACAGACCGGAAATGCGAATGCCAGCCATCAGCCCATTGCTCCCGTACGCGTATTGCTTGGACCGCCGGTCTTGAGGCTGAGACGGCTGCCGCCAAACTTGCGGGCAATGCCGATGGCCACGGCGATGATGATCATGTTGACGATGGCGAGGGCGGCGACCGGCTCGGTGTAGCCGGTCTCGTAGAGGTTGTAGACCGCAACCGCCAAGGTGATGGACTTGGAGGAGAACAGCAGGATCGAGGCGCTGAGCTCCTGGATGACCGGCACGAACACCAGCAGCCAGCCGGCGAACAGGCCGGGCTTGATAAGCGGCAGCGTCACCTCGCGCATCGTCTCCCACCACGACGCGCCGAGAATGCGCGCGCTCTCTTCCAGCGAGGGATCGATCTGGCTGAGCGAGGAGTTCGCCGCCCTGACGCCGAGCGGGACATAACGCCCGACATAGGCCAGCAGCAGGATGGCGAAGGTGCCATAGAGCGCGATCGGCATGGCGAGCCAGAACTGCAGCAGCGCCACCGCCATCACGATGCCCGGCAGGCCGAGCGGGATCAGCGAGGCGTAGTCCAGAAAGCGCCGGCCCGGCAGCTTGGTGCGCACGTCGATCCACGAGATCATCGCGCCGAGCAGCACGCAACACGTCGCCGCGACGGTCGCCAGCAGCAGGCTGTTGGTGATGGCGCGGCGGGTGACGTCGTACTCGACCAGCACGAAATAGTAGTTCGCGAAGGTGAGGTTCTGCCAGAAGTTCAGACCCCAGGATTTGGAGAACGACACCGCGATCAGCGTGCCATAGGGCAGCACGATGGCGATGATGAAGGCCAGCACGCACAGCGCGAACAGCACCCAGCGCCCCTTGCCGAGGTCCATCAGCTGCGGCCGCGCGCCCTTGCCGGCCAGCGTCACATAGGAGCGCTTGGCGAGGAAGGCGCGCTGCAGATAGAGCGCGAACACGGTGATGGCGATGAACAGCAGCGACAGCGCCGAGGCGAGGCCATACTGCGCGGGGTAGTCGAACAGCGCGTAGATCCGGGTCGGCAGCGTCACAATGCGGCCGGGCAGGCCGATGATGGCCTGCGAGCCGAACAGCGCGATGGCGTTGACGAAGGCCAGCAGCGTACCGGACAGCACCGCCGGCGCCACCAGCGGCAGCGTGATGGTCAGCGCCGTGCGCAGCTTGCTGGCGCCGAGGATCTGCGCGGCTTCCTCATAGGAGGCATCCACCGATTGCAGCGCGCTCGAAGCCAGCAGGTAGACGAACGGGAAAGTGTGCAGCACCGTCACAAAGACCAGGCCGCTCATGGTGAAGATGTTGAAGCCGAAATTCAGCCCGAGCACATCGCGCAGCAGCACGTTGACCATGCCGGCATTCGGGCTGAACAGATTGACGAATGCGATGGCGGTCAGAAATGGCGGCGACAGGTAGGACAGCGTCGCCGTTACCTGGATCAGCCCCTTGCCCGGCACATTGGTCCGGCTGACCGCCCAGGCCAGCGGCACGCCGATGGCCACACTGAGCAGCCCGGTCCACGCGCCGAGGATCAGCGAGTTGCCGAGCGCCCGGAGATAGGAGCGTCCGGTGAGCGCGTCCGTGAAGAACTCGGTGGTGAAAGCGCCGTCGTGCCACACGCTCGCCAGCACCAGCGAGGCGACCGGCAGGACGACCAGGATCACCAGCGCCACGATGGCGGCGCCGATGACGAGGTTTTCCAGCCGGAACCAGCTCGGCATGGCAGGCGCGCGCGACGGGTTCGCGATTGTCAGAAGAGCCATTATTCCTCCCATGGCCGGCGCATGTTTTTTTGCTGCGCTTCAGCCGTCAGACGTGCCGCGCTTATGCGCGGCCGCACCTCATCCGAATGGATTGCTCAGTGTTCCCAGCCCCGTGATCGACATGGTGACGTTGTCGCCGGCCTTGAGGAATTTCGGCGGCTTGAAGCCAAGACCGACGCCGGCGGGCGTGCCGGTGGCGATGAGGTCTCCCGGTTCCAGCGTGGTGCCGGCGGAAATGGTCTCGATCAGGCCCGGAATGTCGAAGATCAGGTCGCGGGTGTTGGCGTCCTGGCGCAGTTCGCCATTCACCCAGGTCTTGACCTGAAGATTGTCGGCATTCACCTCGTCGGCGGTGGTGATCCACGGGCCCATCGGGCAAAACGTGTCCAGCGCCTTGCCGAGGAACCATTGGCGGTGGTTCTTCTGCCGGTCGCGGGCAGTCACGTCGTTGATGATGGTGTAGCCCCAAATATGATCGAGCGCGTCGGCGCGGCTGATGTCGCGACCGCCCTTGCCGATCACAATGGTAAGCTCGACCTCGTAATCCACCGCCGACGTCACGCCGGGGTGGGTCTCTACCGTTGCGCCGGGGCCGACCACGCAGCTCGCCGGCTTGGTGAACACGGCGGGGTAATCGTCGATCTCCGCGCCCTTCACGGCGCCGGCCTCGTAGCCGCTATTGGCGAATTCCCGGGCGTGGTCGCGATAATTCTTGCCGACGCAGAAGATGTTGCGGGGCGGGTGCGGGATCGGGGCGAGCAGCGTGACGTCGGCGAGGTCCATGCCATTGCCGTTCATGCGAATGCCAGGGGCGATCTCATTGAAGCGGCGGATGAGGTCCACCATGTCGCGCGCCTCGACTGGATAGATGCGTTCGGCATCGGCATCGACGAGGCCGACCTGCTCGCGGCCGCCATGGATGAATGTGGCGAATTTCATTTTCTGCCCTTGATTGGTTTACCAATTTCAACCATTATAGCGACATTGGTTTACCGCGTGTCAACTGCACTTCGCCGGTATTCGTCACGACATATGGGTTGCATTACCTCTCGGATTTGACGGCTGCGTGATTATTGGTATACCAAATACTGCATAATTGGTGAGGCGCGATGAACAAGGTCACGATCGACCGCAAGCCGACGGCGCTGGTGCAGGAATTCCTGAGCCGAGCGATCAACTCGGGCACCTACAAGCCGGGCGCGAAGCTGCCGACCGAGCGCGCCATCGCCGAGCAACTGTCAGTGCCGCGTTCGGCGGTGCGCGACGTGCTGTCGATACTGGAATCGCAGAACCGGGTGGTGCGCATCATCGGCAGCGGCACGTATGTCGGCACGCCGCCGGCCGCCGAGCCGGCGCGCGAAGAGACAAGCGGCGACGCCAGCCCGACCGAGATCATGGCGGCCCGCCTCATCGTCGAGCCGCGTCTCGCCCAGCTTGTGGTGATGAACGCCAAGGCCGCCGATTTCGAGCGCATGGAGCAGTGCAATCGCCACGCCGAGGTGGCGGATGACTTTATCGAGTTCGAGCACTGGGACGCCGCCCTGCACCAGGCGATCGCCGAGGCGACCCATAACCGGCTGATCATCAGCATCTACGCCACCATCACCAGCGCGCGCGAGCACACCGAATGGGGCGAGCTAAAGCGCCTCAGCATCACCGCCGAGCGCCGCGATGCCTACCGCCTGGAGCACCGCGAGATCGTCACCGCACTGCGCGCCCGCGACGGCAGGGCAGCCGAGGCCGCGCTAACGGCGCATTTGCTCCGCGTGCGGCGGAATCTGCTCGGCGAATAGCCCACGCTCCAGGGCTGCGCCGCCAGCGGGCTCGATGCATTGAAATCAGCTTCGACGTCGTTTTGCGGCTCTACCAGCCCGGCCGTTCCTTCATCGTCGCCGCATCGGCAAAGTTCTGAACCGCGCGGCGACGCCCACCGGCTTCAGATGTAATACATGCCCAGCTTGACGCCGTTCATCTCATGGATGGCGATGTCCATGTCGTAGACCGACCGCAGCACGTCCGGGCGCATGATCTCGTCCGGCGTGCCGTGGAACACGATTCGTCCCTCGCGCATGGCAATGATGCGGTCGGCGTAGCAGGCGGCAAAATTGATGTCGTGGATCACCAGAACCACGGTCTTGCGCAAGTCGTCCGCCGCTTGGCGCAGCAGCTTCATCATGCTGGCCGCATGCTTCATGTCGAGATTGTTCAGCGGCTCGTCGAGCAGCAGGCAGTCGGGGTCCTGCGCCAGCACCATGGCGACAAAACTCCGCTGGCGCTGGCCGCCGGAGAGCTCGTCGAGAAAGCGCGCCCGCAGCGTCTCCAGCCCGACATAGGAGATCGCCGCATCGATCTTGGCCTTGTCATCGAGCGTGAGGCGCCCCCTGGAGTGCGGGTAGCGCCCGAAGGTCACCAGTTCCTCCACCGTGAGGCGCGGGGTCACGTGGTTGTCCTGCCGCAATATGGCGAGCTTTTTTGCCAGCACATCGCCCGGCGTGCGCGCGATGTCGAGGCCGTCGACATGGACGCTGCCCGCATTCATCGCGGTCAACCGTGCCACCATGGAGAGCAGCGTCGACTTGCCCGCCCCGTTCGGCCCGACGATGGCGGTGAGCCCTCCGGCCGGCAAGGAGAGCGACACATCGTCGACGACGACGGCCTCGCCATAAGATTTGGTGACGTTGCGAATTTCGATCATGGACGGCCGCCCCTCAGCAGAAGCAGGATGAACACCACGCCGCCGACAAACTCGATGATGACGCTCAGCGCCGTATCGAAGCCGAGCACACGCTCCAGAAGCGTCTGCCCACCGGCAAGGCAGATGATGGCGAGCAGGGATGCCGCCGGCAGCGTGTAGCGATGCCGCTCGGTGCCGAGCAGATGATAGGCGAGGTTCGACACCAGGAGGCCGAAGAACAGCACCGGCCCGACCAGCGCGGTCGACACCGACACCAGCACCGCGACTACCGCGAGCAGGATCGACACCAGGCGCTGGTAGTCGATGCCGAGATTGATCGCGCTCTCGCGCCCCAGCGCCAGCACGTCGAGCGCCGGCGTCAGCCGCCATGCGATGAGGCAGGCGACGAGGATCGCGATCGCCGCGACCGGCAGCAGCGTGGTCTCGACCACGTTGAAGCGGGCGAACAGCATGTCCTGCAGCACCGCGAACTCGTTGGGGTCGAGGACGCGCTGGAGCAGGTTCGAGAGGCTGCGGCACAGCACGCCGAACACGATGCCGGACAGCAGCAGCAGATGCAGGCTGCGGCGACTATCCGAGAACAGCCAGCGGAACAGCAATGTGGCCGCCGCGATCATCACCACCGCCTGCACGATGAAGCGCAGTTGTGGGTCGAGCATCGCCGCCGCCTGCGAGCCGAGCACGAACACCAATGCGGTCTGGATCACGACATAGAGCGAATCGAACCCCATCACCGCCGGGGTCAGGATGCGGTTCTGGGTGACGGTCTGGAACAGCACGGTGGAGATCGCCACAGCCATGCTGACCAGAACGATGCCGGCGAGCTTGGCGCCGCGAAACGGCAGCACGAAGCTCCAATTGCCGCGCGCGCCGACCGTCATGAACAGCACCATGGCGAGGATCGCCAGCAGCGCCAGCGCCAGCAGAACGCGCGCGGGACGGGCTTTGAGGAGATCAACCAAGACGGTAGCGCCGCGACAGCAGCAGATGCAGGAAGATCGCGCTGCCGATGACGCCGGCCACCGTGCCGACCGGAATCTCATAGGGAAACCGGATCAGCCGCCCCGCAATGTCGCAGGCCAGCAGGAGTCCGGCGCCGGACAGCGCGATCCAAGGCAGCGTGCGGCGCAGATTGTCGCCCATGATCAGGCTCACCACATTGGCGACGATGAGCCCGAGGAAGGGGATGGTCCCGGCCGTCACCACACACGCCGCCGTCACCAGCGAGACGATGACGAGGCCGAACGTGACGATCTTGCCGTAGTCGAGCCCGAGATTGGTGCTGAAGGCATCGCCCAGCCCAGCGACGGTGAAGCGGTCCGCCGCCGCATAGGCCAGCGCGGTGAGCGCCACCGCGACCCAGAGCAGCTCATAGCGCCCGCGCAGCACCCCGGAGAAGTCGCCGCTGGTCCAGGCATTCACCGCCTGCAACAGATCGTAGCGATAGGCGAAGAAGGTGGTGACGGCCTCGATCACGCCGCTGAGCATCAGCCCGACCAGCGGCACGATCATCGCGGTGCGCCACGAGATGCGCTCGACGATGCGCAGGAACAGATAGGTGCCGGCCAGCGCGAAGCCGGCGGCCACCAGCATCTTGCCGAACACCGGCATGGAGGGCGCCAGCAGCGTGACGGTCAGCAGGCCGAGCGCGGCGGATTCGGCAGTGCCAGCGGTGGTTGGCTCGACGAAACGGTTGCGGAACAGCATCTGCATGATCACCGCCGCGATGCCCATCGACATGCCGGCGAAGATAACCGCCAGCGTGCGCGGAATCCGGCTGACCAGCAAGAGCCGGAGCGCGGAAGACCCCTCCCCGGCGAACAGCGCCTTGAAGCTCACATCGCCGACGCCGATGAACAGACTGAGAAACGCGAGCGCCAGCAGCCCCGCCAGCGCGAGGGCGAACCGGCCGATTGGAAAACGGCCGCCCCTCTCTGACGTCACGGCTGCGGCTTGGCTTCGAGCGCGACCGCCATGTCCTGCACGATGGTGGTGAAGGCCGCGCCGCCGCCGCCGACAATGTACCAGCGCGCCGGGTCGACATAGACGATGCGGCCGGACTTCGCGGCCTTGGTGGCGGCGATCAACTCGTTGTCCAGCACCTGCCGGGCCGAGGTGCCGGCCTGCCCCACGGCGGCATCGCGATCGAGCACGATCAGCCAGTCCGGGTCGGTCTTCAGGAGGAACTCGAACGACACCGCCTCGCCATGGGTGGCGGCCTGCGCGTCCGGCACCGCCGGGATAAGGCCGAGTTCGTCATGCAGCCAGCCGAAGCGCGAGCCGGGGCCGTAGACGGTGAGCTTGCCGCCATTGACCATCACCATCAGGGCGGTGCCGGCCTTCTGCGCGTCCCTGCGTATGCGGGCGGCGGCCTCGTTCATTTTCGCCACCAGCGCGCGCGCCTCCGTCTCCTTGCCGAAGATGCGGCCGAGCGTCTCCACATTGCCGCGCACGCCGGCGATGAAATTGGTGGAGGGCAGCGTGAGGTCGATGGTCGGTGCGATCCTGGACAACGCCGGATAGGCCGAGGACGAACGCGCGGCGACGATGATCAGGTCCGGCGCGGCGGCGTTCACCGCCTCGAAATCCGGGTCGAACAGCGAGCCGATCTTCACATAGCGGGAGTCGCGATACTTCGACAGGAAGTCCGGTATGTGCGAGCCCGGCACGCCCGTCACCTCGACGCCGAGCGCGTCCAGCGTGTCCAGCACGGCAAGGTCGAACACCAGCACAGTACGTGGGCGCTCGCGCAGCACCGTCTCGCCGCGGGCGTGCTTGATCGTGATCTCGGCGGCCGTGGCCGGTGCGGCGAGCAGGGCGACAGCGGCAAGCACGGACAGCGCCAGACGACGAAAAGCGTGGAAAGGCGCTGCGCGCACGGGAAGGCTCCTTGAAGGCTCGAAGAAGAGGTTTAGCGGCGGCGGTATTTCGGCGCCACGCCATAGGCCTTCTTGAAGGCCGTGGTGAAGTTCGAGGGGCCGGCATAGCCGGCGGCATAGGCGGCCTGCGCGATGGTCACGCCCTCGCGCTCCAGCGCATCGCGCGCCACGGCAAGCCTCTGGTTGCGGATGAACTCGAACACCGTCAGCCCGAAATGCTCCTTGAAATGCCGCTGCACGCAGGAAATGCTGGCCCCGACCTCGCGGGCGATGCCCTCGATGGTCAGCTCCTTGTCGAGGCTCTCCAGAATATAGTCGCGCACCCGCTCGCTCTGCCGGCGGCTCATCAGCGCCGGGCGGCGCCTGTCCTCGTCATGCTCAACCAGCGCGGCGCAGGCCAGGCACATGATGTCGAGCGCCCGGGAGTTATGGTAGAGCGTGCGCATCTCGCCTTCCATGGTCGGCGGCGGCTTCATCAGCTGCTCGGCAAGCTGCAACAACTGACGGCTCGGCGTGAAGCGGAAGCGGGCGAGATGCTCGGAGAAGAAGTGTTTCAGCGTGGGCAGTCCCACGCTCTGCGAGCGCTTCAGCCGCTCCACCCATGGCCGCGGCGCGGAAATCATCACCTTGCGCAGGATGGCGTCGCTGTCGTTCACGAAGCGCAGCTTGGAATAGCGGCCGATATTCAGCATGAACACCAGCGGCGTGTTGTTTTCACCGCTGCCGGCATCGATCCGGAACGGCACATCGTCGACGATGAAGTGCTGCGCGCCCTGCAGCAACACCATCACCAGAAACTTCGGCCAGATGTCGTAGACGTTCGAGTCCGGCGTGCAAGTCGGCACGCCATCCATGGTTCCCACGAACAGATCTTGCGGAATGGAAGTCTCCAACGCCGCATCCTGCCTAATTAGAGCCATTCAAAACTTCCGTCTACGATTTGCCTACTGCCGTTTGCGCGAAGCTTTTCGCCGTTCTTGCCCTCACCACCTTGGTCGACGGCACTGTTACCTAATCATATACATGCCGGGGTCAGTCAAGTTTTCGGGCCGCGCTTCGGTGCGGCAAATTCATGTGCAAGGCATCCCCATGGCGCGTCTTCCCCTTCGGTCACCGGGTTCCCGGTATCTCGTGCGTGCGGCCCTGATGGGCGCGGCGAGCCTGCTCGCCCTCAATGTGGCGCAGGCGCAGGAGAGTTCGTCGAGCCAGCCGGAGGTGCTCGACACCGTGCAGGTGCAGGGCCAGGTTGAGCGCGGCGACGGCCCGGTGGACGGCTATGTCGCCCAGCAGAGTACGGCCAGCACCAAGACCGACACGGCGATCGCCCGCACGCCGCAATCGGTGTCGGTGGTGACGCGCCAGCAGATGGACGATCAGCAGGTCGAATCGGTGGCGGAGGCCCTGCGCTATACGCCCGGCGTGTTTGCGGAATATCGCGGCGCCTCGAATTTGCGCGACGAGATCTTCGTGCGCGGCTTCTATTATGTGCCGCGCTATCTCGATGGCCTGTATCTCGGCGGCGACCAGTCCTACGCCAAGATCTACCCCTACCTTCTCGAACGCGTCGAATTGCTGTCCGGCCCGTCCTCGGTACTGTTCGGGCAGGCCAATCCCGGCGGCATCATCAACATGGTGAGCAAGAAGCCGCTCGACGTGCCCTATCATGAGGTCGAGTTCACCGTAGGCACCGGCAACATGCTGCAGGCCTCCTTCGACTTCAGCGACAAAGTGCCCGGCAGCGAGAACTGGGCCTACCGCATCGTCGGCACCGGCCTGACGATGGACTTGCAGGAGGACTATACCGAGCAGCAGGCCTTCGCGATCGCGCCCTCGCTGACCTGGACGCCGGACGACCAGACCAAGCTGACCATCCTCGCCGGCTACCAGAACGAGCCGGATGCCGGCTTCCGCAACTTCCTCGACGCCGCCGGCACCGTCACCCCCATCGAGGGCTTCGGCTTCGTGTCGCGCGACTTCTTCGTGTCCGACCCGAACTATGAGGAGCTGTCGCGCGAGCAGGTGTGGATCGGCTACGAGTTCGAGAAGGAACTCAACCAGACCTTCACCGTGCGCCAGAAGGCCCGCTACCTCCGGGTCGAGCACGATCACTACACGCTGATCTGGGGCTCGGCGAGCGAGAGCCCGATCAGCGGCACCGACACGCTGATCAGCCGCAGCGCCAGCGGCGGCACCGAGAGCTGGGGCAGCTTCAACATCGACAACCAGTTGCAGGCCAATGTGCAGACCGGCCCGGCAGCGCACACCGTGCTGGCCGGCCTCGATTACCGCTACCAGACCCGCGACTATAGCTGGGGCCGCAGCAGCGCGGTGCCGGACATCGACCTCGCCGACCCGGTCTATGGCGGCTTCGACTATGGCGCGCTGGTGCTCACCCCCAGCAGCTTGCAGGAGCTGAACAACAACCAGACCGGCCTCTATCTGCAGGACCAGATCGAGATCGGTCGGCTGAACCTGCTGGCGGGAATCCGCTATGATTGGGCGAGCACTGATATCGACGACCAGTTGGGTGACGGCGACCAGTCCTATGACGACAACGCCTTCACCTGGCGGGTCGGTGCGCTCTACACCTTCGACAACGGCATCGCGCCCTATGCGAGCTATTCGACCTCGTTCGAGCCTTCGCTCTACATGCCGCTGGCAGGCGAGGACGCCTTCGACCCGACCACCGCGAGCCAGTTCGAAATCGGCGTGAAATATGCGCCCGAAGGTACGCGCATGCTGCTGACCGCCGCCTATTACGACATCCGCCAGAACGACGTGGTGATGGGGGCGTGGAACCCGGCGCTGGGCGAGACCGTCTACCAGCAGATCGGCGAGATCCACAATCGCGGCTTCGAGTTCTCGGCGCGCAGCGAGATCACCGACAATCTCTCGGTCATCGCCAGCTATTCCTATGTCGACTCGGAAATCGTGGAATCGGTGACGGAGGCTGAAATCGGCCAGACCCCGGCGCGCATTCCCGCCCATCAGGCCTCGGCCTGGGCGCGCTACAGCTTCGACACCGGCCGTCTCGACGGCCTGACGGTCGGTGCCGGCGTGCGCTATATCGGCGAGAGTTGGGGCAACAACACCAATACCTTCATCGTGCCCGATGTGACGCTGTTCGACGCCATGCTGCGCTATGATCTCGGCGTGCTGAACGCGAAATGGGCGGGTGCCGAATTGCAATTGAACGCCAAGAACATCGCCGACACGCTGTATGTCGCCTCGTGCGCCAATGCCTATGCCTGCTTCTATGGCGAGGGCCGCACCGTCACCGCCTCGCTGAAGTACAGATGGTAGTTCGGCTGCCGGTTCTGGCTGGGCTCGTGGTGGCGACGCTGTTGTCGGCCATACCCGCATACGCGCAAGCGGTCGAACTCGGCGTGAAGCAGACGCAGCGCACGCCGGCGATTCGGACGGGCGAGGTGGCGAGCTTCAGCCTCGCCGCGCACAAGGGCGACTATTTCAGGGGCACGGCCGAGGTTCGTGTGGGACGTTTCAACCTCGATCTGGTCGGGCCGGATGGCCGCCATCTGCGCCGGCTCGCCTCGGAAGCCGTCGGCACCGCCGAGTTCCAGTTCGTCGCGGAGAGCAACGGGCTGACCTTGCATGCCACCGCGATCGACGCTGGCGACATCGCGCTGACGATCTCCACCCGGCTGTCGCCCGCCGGGCAGGTGGCCTCGCCGGACAGCTATGTAAGCCCGGCGATTGCCGCGCTGGCGAGGCAGGTGGAGGCCGGCGGCACGACCGAGCCGTTCTGGGTGGATGTGACAGCCAAGGGCACGCCGCTGGTCGAGCCGGGCCCGAACGGGCAAGCCATTGTCACCTTCCTCGCGCGCGGTGCGCGGCGCAATGTGCGGCTGTTTGGAGCGCCCTCCGGCGATCATGAGAGCCTTGAGCGGCTCGGCGCGTCCGACGTCTGGTTCAAGAGCTTCATTGTCCCGACCTCGACGCGGCTGTCCTACCAGCTGGCGCCTGATGTGCCCGACCTGCCGGGCAGCGCGCGCGACCGCCGCGTCGCCATCCTCGCCACCGCCAGGGCCGACCCGTTGAACCGCACGCCATGGCCGGCCGACGCGCCGGACGCGTTCAATCAGGATTCCGTGCTGGAACTGCCCGATGCCCCGGTCCAGCCGGGGCTGATCGAGCGTGGCGCGCCGAAGGGCACGCTGTCGGAGTTCCGCATCGCCAGTGAGCGGCTGGGCAATGAGCGTACCATCACGCTCTATCGCCCCGCCGGCTTCGACCCAGCCAACCCGGACAACGTTCTGCTGTTCGTGTTCGACGCCAAGCAGTACCTGACCCGCGTGCCGACCCCGACCATCCTCGACAACCTCATTGCCGAGCGGCGCCTGCCGCCGGTGGTGGCGGTGTTCGTCTCGGAGATCGACCGGCAGACGCGGGCGCGCGAACTGCCGGGCAATTCCGCCTTCGCCGACTTCATGGCGCTGGAGTTGCTGCCCCGCGTGCGGCGCGAAACCGGCGCGACCATCCCGACCAAGCGCACCGCGCTGACCGGCTCCAGCTATGGCGGGCTGGCGGCAGCGACGGTGGCGCTGGCGCACCCGGAGGCGTTCGGCAACGCTATCAGCCTGTCCGGCTCGTTCTGGTGGCATCCCGAGGGGAGCGCTGAGGACCAGTCGGAACATGTCGCGGCGTGGGTGGCCAGGAACCGGCGAGCGGATGTTCGCTTCCATCTGATGGCCGGGCTGTTCGAGACTGGTCGCGTCGGCAGTCCGGGCATCGTCGACACCTCGCGCCATCTGCGCGACGTGCTGGCGGCGAGGGGCTATGCCGTGACCTATCGGGAATATGCCGGCGGTCACGATTATCTGGTCTGGCGCGGCGCGCTGGCCGACGCGCTAGTAGAGATGTGGGAGTAGAAGAGTTGGGGAGTCAGCATGCTCCGCTGTGGAGGTTGAACAATGTTCATCGGCGGGCCGCGAGCGACCAAGATGAGAACTATGTGTACGCTATAGGGCGACACGATATCGGAGGTTTCGCTACCTGAAGCCTTGGTTCGCGCTGTTCATACATCCGCCCAAGGGTGACCCTCGCTCACTGCGCCTTGCTTTCACTCTGATGCAGGGCGCCGAGCGGCAGCAGGCGATTGCCGTCCGCAGCCAGGTCGGGTGCGACGCGAAGGTCGGCCGCCCAGCTTTGTCGCTATCGCCGCAGCCAAGCTATGGATCTCCTTGGTCCACGGGCGCCTAGCGCTTGCAACGCACACCTTCGGGAGCCGACGACAATCGACCTGGAAAACCCAAGCAAACCGCATTACGCAGTCAACGGCTCTGCCCCCTTGATCGGCAGCGAAAGGCAAAATGTCGAACCATTGCCGCCGCTGGCGACCAGTGTGAGATCGCCACCGTGCTGCTGGGCGATCTCTCGTGAAATGTAGAGTCCCAGACCGGAGCCGTTCGCCGATTGGCCCGCAGCGCGATAGTACTTCGTGAATATGAGCTCGCGGTCGTCGGGCGCCACGCCAGTGCCTTGATCCATCACGTGTACAAACGCCATACCCCGACTGGTCGACAGTCGTGCCGTCACAGAACTGGGCGCCGCGGAGTATTTCAGGGCGTTCTGGATCAGGTTCTGAACCGCAACCTCCAGTAGATTTCGGTCACCTTTCACCGTCACTTCATCACCGTGAATAAAGCTGACGCGTCTGGCGGCGTCATCATCCAACGCTGCTTTCGCGGTACGCAATATCTCATTCAGATGGACCATCCCGATCGTGGGAAAAGCCTTCTTCCCGCTATTGAGCCGGTCGCCGGCCAGGACGTTTTCAATCAGCAATGACATCCTTTTGACCGTCTGGCGGATCCTGGTGGCGCGCAACTTGGTGTTGCCGGCGCCTTCTTCGGAAGACAGATTGTCTGCGGCGGCTGCGATTACGGCCAAGGGGCCGCGAAATTCATGCGATACCAACGCCACGAAGTCCCGTTGCTGAGCCAGAGCATCGTTGACGGCGTCCAGAGACTGCCTGAGCTTCAGCTCCAGCAGATGACGTCGGTCCACCTCCGCCTTGAGCGAGGCGTTTCTATCCGCAAGCTCCGCGGTCCTTTCTCGGACCTTGGTAGCCAACTCGCGTTCGACCGATCGTGACATGGCGATGACCCGATCTTTCTCCTCGCTCAAACTGCGTTCGGCAAGTTGCGTTCGTTTCGCTATAGCGGCACTGAGCAATATCAGGTGAATCACCGTGCCACCGGCCAAAAGCCGGGACAAGGAGCCATCCAGCAGGAACGGATTGGCACCGGTATACATCATCTGCATTACCAGCAGGACTGAGATTACGCCCAGGAATGCAATCGCCGACAGCACATATTGATACTGACGTCGCACGATTAGCAGGTACAGAGCAAATACAGCGACAAATATGAGTGACAATTGCTGCAGTCGCGACACGTAAAATCCGACGTCGCCGTAACGCCCGAGGATCGCGAACCCTAGGGCGACGACATTGAGGAATATGACAAGCTGAGAGAGACGGGTTGCCCATATCCAATTGCGACGAAATTCGAACAGCCTATCCAAAAAGAGCATCATGATAATGCTATACAGGCAGACGATGATGCCCCAACTGTAATGGACGGTTTTCGGTTCCAAAAATTGCAGAATCTCAGACGCGTAGCCCATATGAAACAGGCTTATCAGGCTGGATATGAAAAGAAGTGCGGTATATACTATGTATAGAGAATCTTTCAGCCACGCCGCGTAGAGAAGGTTCGTGAATATCATGACAAAAATGGATCCGACCACGATGGCCATGATCCAGTCATCCAGTCTTCTATGTTCCGCATATCCCTGAATTTGCCAAACGTTCAGGGAGGTGGTTATCGACGTCGAAGATTGAAGTCGAATGTAATATTTAACTGAATTTGACGGCACGAATATCGGAAAGATGGTCGGATACGCATCTGCGCCATCTCCATCGCCCGGGAGGACGCTACCGGGGGCGGAGGTCGTGTAGCGCCCCGTCCCGTCAGGAACGTAGAGTGTGACTTGTTCGATGAGGGGGCGCTCTACCTGCAACAGCCACCGATTGCTGGTCTCTGGGGCGGACAGCTTGAACCGCACCCAGATCGCGCCCTTTCGATAGCCCTCCGTAAGCATGGACGGAATGGGTTCGAACGGAATGTTCGAGTGCCCGGAAAGGATGTCGTCGAGGGTGAGCGCGCCGGAGGGGTCGTGAAGGACGGCGAGATGGCCACTGAGCGAAACCGGAGCGTTGACGCCGTCCGCCGGGTCTAGCGGCAGCGCCCACGACGTTTGCGCCGCCAGGCATCCAAACAGGATGCACAGCGCGATGATTAGATGTAATCCGATACCTTGGAGGCGCTGCACCGGAGGATGCCGTTGATGAGCGATGAAGTGTCTAAACAGGGCGGTAACGCGATCGCTCCTCTCGTTTATCTTGTCGATGATGACGAGGATTTTCGCGAGGAAATGGTCCTTGGCCTCTCCAGGCTGGGGCTGAACGTACATGGCTTCCACAGCGCTACAGCCCTCTACCGAGCCTACGCTGCCAAGCCGTCCGACATCGTCATTCTCGACATTGGCCTGGACGGCGAGGACGGTCTGTCCATAGCTGCCCATTTGCGGGCCTCGCAATCGGTCGGGATCGTCATGGCGACGGCCCGGAGTTCCATAGACGACCGGGTCGATGGTCTCAAAAGGGGTGCAGACGCTTACCTCGTCAAACCCATCGATGTTCGGGAACTTGCCGCCACCGTGGTTGCGCTCAATGAGCGCCTCGGCAGACACCGCGACCCTTCGCCACCCCCAGCCCCCCGATGGGCCCTGGTGGAAGGTGGCTGGGTGCTTACCGACGGCATGGGTCATCGTCTCCGCTTGACCACCTCGGAACAGCGCTTCTTGGGCCGTTTGTTCAGTGAGCGCGGCGAGACCGTCAGGCGGCACGCGCTCGTCGAAGCCATGGGCGCCGACGTTCATGACTTTAACTATGCTCACCTTGACACCATTGCGAGCCGCCTGCGTCGAAGGGCTGAAAAGGCCGACATGATTCTCCCTTTGCATGCAATTCGCGGGGTGGGCTTCGCCTTCACCGACTAGAATCGTCATTCTGAATCTATCCAGAGAAAGCGGCCATTCCCACTTAGTTTGGAGGGCGACCTAGAGAATATCGTCGACGCTTCATTAGATCTCACTGAGTGTCGTGATATGACGGTCTCTGCAATTGTTAATAATCATGAGAATTAATGCAATCACAAATGGAAGGGGAAATTCACGTTCTAAGCGTGCGCAAGCAGAGATGCGTCGCGCGCATCGCGAGATAGATGCTCGAGCTTGCCAATGGAGCGCTGAGTCATTTATTTGCTGAGTCTAGATTTAGCGAAGAATTGTCGTCTTTTCGGCGGATCTGCTGCAAGCCACCTAGGCTCAGGACCTGTTAAAACCGATTGAGATGTGATTCGCGGTTTCCGACAGGAGGCCGTTATGAGTGATTTGTTTTGCTGAGCGAGCGCCAGATGGCGCGGATAGCGCCGCATTTCCATCTGTCACACGGGGTTCCGCGGGTCGACGACTGGCGGGTGGTGAGCGGCATCGTCCATGTGATCCGCAACGGGCTGCAATGGAAGGATGCGCCGAAGGGAGCTGAACTCCAAGCTCCGCACGGTCTGCGACAGCGGGGGCCGGCCGATCATCATGCTGCTCTCGGAAGGCCAGATGAGCGACCACAAGGGCGCGCCTTGTCCTCGATGCTCTGTCGCCGGCCCGAAGCCTGATCGCGGATCGCGGCTACGACAGCGCATGGTTCTGGGACGCGCTGGCCGCCAAGAGCATTCAGCCCTGCATTCCTCATCCAGGAGCCGCAAGTACCCCTTCACCTACGACAAAGTCCTCTACCGCCAGCGCCACAAGGTCGAGAACCTGTTCGCCAAGCTCAAGGACTGGAGGCGCATCGCCACCCGCTACGACCGATGCGCCCACACCTTCTTCTCGGCCGTCTGCAGCGCAGCCACCCTCATCTTCCCGCTCTGATCAATGGGTCCTGAGCCTAGGGCGTTTCCGAATAGAAACGGCCCCGCTGAGGCTATCCAGACTGGGTTTGTGTCCTTGGAGGTCTTGAGTGGGTAAAAATATAAAGACCCATAAGCTGTCATGATCTGAAAGTAAGAGTAATGAAGTGACAGTTACTGATATTGTAAGTAAACAAAATTATAATTATGTCTTAATAGGGGAATGTGAGGACGTTCTGTTCGTTTAATGCTGCAGCGGAGACGCCGCACCCATAGCGAGATAGGTGACGAAGCGCCGGGGCGTAAGCATGAAAGTCGGCGAGTGTTCCTAATCGAGTAGCAAGCAAGATAATACAGGGTCTCTTGGGGGTGACTTACCATGCATTTTAAAAGGAAGTTGCGGGGCGGTTGCTCCGCGCTGGCGATCGTGTGTGTCTTGGGAATGGCCACCCCGGCCCTCGCCCAGGCAGCGTCGAACGAGGAATTGTTCAAGCTTATTCAGGAGCTTCAGACGAAGCAGAAAGCCCTTGAAAACAAGCTGGGAGCCGCGAACAGCGAGATTACGCGGCTTAAATCTCAACAGTCAAAGAGCTCAGCATACACCGCTGCCCCGACGGTTGGTGCTCAGGCCGCCAGTATCAATCCCGGCTTGGTCGGCTTCAGCCCGCCGCCTGATCCGAGACGCGCAGTCAGCACGACAAACGTGCGCGTGGAAGCGGCCGGCGGCTACAACGGATCCGGCTTCGGCGAGGTCGGCGGCTCACTGGCCGTCCCGCTCGGAGACGCTTTCGGCTTCCAGATCGATGCTATGGGGGGCATGGCTGAGGAAAACGGCATTGCCGGTGCGGCCGCTCACCTTTTCTGGCGCGATCCCGAGGTCGGCGCGCTCGGTTTGTATGGGAGCTATCTCTACGGCACCGGAGATTGGGGCTTCGACTCCAATGGCTTTGCCAATTCCGGAATGAACGATTTCAAGGGCGGCCTTGAGGGCCAACTCTACCTCGGACGATTCACCCTGCAGGGTATCGTCGGCGTCGAATGGAATAACTTCGGAAACGGGAACGCCTATGCCTATAGTGGCGAAAGCGAAGCGCGTTTCTTTGACGACATCCGGTTGTCTTGGTACGCAACAGATGACTTCAAGCTAAGTATCGGCCATCGCTATACGAACGGTGCCAATCAACTTGTCGGCGGACTCGAATATCTAGCCAATTTTGGAAGCGGTACGGCAGCATCTCTGTTCGTGGATGCGTCGTATAGCAATGAGCGTCCGGACTATAGCTATTACGGCAACCGTTCTTCGGGTGACGATTTCACAGTTCTCGCGGGCATCCGTGTCTATTTCGGCTCCGGAAACGCGTCGGTTTCCTCGGCAAGCACTGGTGGCTACTACTCGAAGTCGGAGGGTTACATCCCGACCAAAGCTCCCAGCCAGCCTCGTGAACGCTCGCTCAAGCAGCGAGACCGCGGTGATCTGATGCCGAGCTATCTCGGCTTCGACGTTGGCGATCTGCCGAAGGCGCGGAAGACACCGGTCGTCGGCCTACCCGGTGCCCCTGGCGCTGCCGGCAACCCCGGAACACCCGGCAACCCTGGCGCGCCCGGTCAGGGTGGAACTCCAGGCACGCCCGGCGTTCCCGGCGCGCCTGGTTCGGACGGCACCCCCGGCACGCCCGGCAAGGACGGGCTTCCCGGCACGCCTGGTACGGACGGCACCCCCGGCACGCCCGGCAAGGACGGGCTTCCCGGCACGCCCGGCGACTCTGGTCCGCCAGGAGCGGAAGGCCCCCCCGGCGCCCCCGGTCCGGTCGGTCCTCCCGGTCCTCCCGGCGCACCATAAATTGGCTAGGGCGGCAGCGCCGGCCTGCTGCCCCTAAGGCTTCTGACGTCAACGGCCGCAAAAGGACCGCGGTCGTTGGCTTGGCAGAACGATACGAGCGGCCCGTCTCAATGGGCGATGGGCTGCTCGGCACCGGATTTGATTGCGAAGGCTGGCCATGACTGGACCAAAACTCGAGTGCTACGCGTTGCACGATCCGTCGCCGCAACTCGTAGCGGCTTCTGCGGATCGAGACTGGATGGACGCTACCAACCAGCATTTCGCTTACCGCTGCACGCCCCTCTCCATTGCCAACGCTTCCGGGTGGGAAGTGCTCAACCCCGTCGGCTTCTCAGCTACGTGGACCGGGTGGAATGGCAAGCAGGATGTCATTCTCCGCTCTCACGACGCGGGCGTAGATTTGCGCCATACAGGGCTATTCTTTGGCCACGGAATCCTGAGTTTCCACCCTGGTTATCTCTTTAGGACCGATCCGGATTGGACGATCTGGGTTCGCGGCTCCCCCAACCGTCTCAAAGATGGGATCTATCCACTCGACGGCATCGTCGAGACCGGCTGGCTGCCGTTCACCTTCACCATGAACTGGAAATTCACGCGCCCCTGCACGGTGCATTTTGAGAAGGGCGAGCCCTTCTGCTTCATCACGTTGGTGCCCGCCGTCACTATCGAGGGTGTGCAGCCAGTGATCCGCCGCATTGCCGAAAATCCGGAACTGCACGGGGAATACAAATCCTGGACAAGCGAGCGGACAAAATTCAGCGCGGCGATCAACCTCGGCGATCCTCTGGCCAATGAGCAGAAATGGCAAAAGAACTATCTCGTCGGCAAATCTCCGAGCGGGAAGTCGGTTGCCGATGAAAACCACCGCGTGAAGCGCAACCTCAAGGCACCCATCTGGGCCGACAAGCTGCCGCCATCTGAAAACTGAGTCCGCTCTGCCTAGTGAGCCGCATTGACCCAGTCTGCATACGGTACCCTTCAGCGGTGACGGTTTGTGTCATCGAGCGGGGCGTTCTGAACGAAGATAGGCGGATTTCCGGCCGCGCCCAGGCTGCGGTTGGGCAGCTCTCCCCGAGTGATTTCAACCGCATCATCGCGCGTGGCCTGGATGACCATACGCCGATGCTGCCGCGCACGGATGCGGATGTGCCGCTGAACGGATTCCGGGAAGAGCAGGCTCCCTTTGCATTCGAGGAGAGCCAGGAGAGCGTCAGCTATCTGTCTCACGGATCGTGCGGGATCGCGTCCTCCGCCGCATCGTACTGCGCGCCTATGACGAGCGCTGCGCCATCAGCGGTTTGAAGCTCATCAATGGCGGCGGGCGAGCCGAGGTCGCGGCGGCGCACATTCAGCCCGTTCAGGCGAACGGACCGGATATTGTCAGCAACGGACTAGCGCTATCGGGTACGGCCCATTGGATGTTCGATCGCGGGCTGATCAGCCTGTCGGATGACCTCGATGTTCTGATCTCCCGGCATGCCAACGATCCCGATGGCGTGCGCGCCTTCGTCAACCGGAGCGGACGCGCCATTGCCCCGCAACGTGTGTACGAACGTCCTCATCCCCACTTTCTGCGTTGGCATCGCGAACACTGTTTTAAGCAGTGAAGTCGACTCCATCGTGACGTTGCAGCTGCGCCAAGTGTGCAACATCCCTGCGAATGCGCCGCAGCTCGGGCCATGGAAAACGCCGCCCCTCGGCGCCATCAGCGCCGACGGCGATCAGCGCGTCGAGCTTCGCCGACAGGCCGCGTAGAGAGGTGGCGTCTGCCGCAAAGAGTATCGCGATCAGGTGCTCTTCATCGGCGGCCGCGGCCGCTTCTTCCTGCCGGGTGACGGAGTAGCCGACGGCGCGATCCGCGTCATCCCAACGCTGCTGATGTGAGCGCAACACGGTTGCGACTTCGTCGCGCCGAATGCAAAGCGACGGCAGATCGGCCGCAAGCTCGTCGAACTGCCGCAGAGAGCTGATGCGGACTGCAGACCGCAACTCGGCCGCAACAAAAACCACCTGCGGAAAGCCGATCTCTCGCGCGAGTTCGGATTCCAATCGCTGCTGTTTCCGGCATAGAGCGAGTGTGCGCCGATGCGCGGCGCGCCACGCTTTCCACGCCACGACAGCCGCATCATCTGCGCCGTCATCCTGCGGCGCGGCTGCAGCCGAACTGTTGAAAGAGGTCCCGCCGATCGTCATCAGCGCGGCAGAGAGAAGGTCCCTCCGGGATGGCCGGGACAGACTCGTGCTAATCTCAGAATCAGCCATGATCCGAGCTCCAAGCAGCTTGGGTTGTGGTCAGGCCGGGCTGAGTGTTACCGCACTTAGTCCGGCCGTCGAAACGATAGAAATAATATCAAATAAGGCATGACTCGTGTCAAC
>LNAP01000334.1_pt1 | contig 53336 bp, 52 predicted proteins | sample 602601 | NCBI WGS metagenome assembly LNAP01 (sample SAMN02440304, study PRJNA202911) | soil metagenome | biome: Subtropical and temperate rainforests or woodlands; isolation source: soil samples (1 kg each in a 20% v/v slurry with milli Q water) were... ...
TCTCAATCGAAAGGCGCTTGCATTTCTGCGCCTCGCTTCAATCAGACTCATGTTGAGAAAACTATGCAATCCAGCATGATCTCTCCGGACAGACTCTCAGGGGCGCGTTAACCTTAATTGTTAACCATAATGGGTCCGGAAAGCAATAATATTTCAAAAAAATCGCATTGAACACAACTTAATTACTACACGGGCGTCATCAGCGCAACATTATTAGTTTTATCTGAATTTAGGTTAACTCCTGCGCGAGCCCGTTAACGTTAGCTTTTAGGGTTAACCTACGATGGGCCCCCGGCCGGGCATTAACCACGGCGAGCGATCTCGCTTGACATGCGTGTGGTGCACACGATGGCCTTTGATTCCACACTTCTGCCCCGATCTGGCACGGATATACCTAAATTTAGATCTGCCCGAGCCCGTTAACGTTAGCTTTTAGGGTTAACTTACGACAGCCCCCGGCCGGGCATTAACCACGAACTCAGATCGCGCTTGACGCTACCCCTAGGCCCCTCCCGAGGTCGGCTGAAAATTTGATTTAAGTTTTAGTGGTCGAGAGGGCTGGCCGCGAACGTAGCAGGATCGTGCTGCCCAGCTTTGGTTAAGACTTCCTTTATGCACTGGCCACATGGCTGGAGCTGGCCGGCGCGAGCTATGCGTTTGCACAAACGATGTGCTGGCACGATCCTCGCTTCTCTTCAAAAATATTCCATAACGGACATTACGCGTATCCGTTTAACCATGATCGCTTAGGTTGCTCAGCGATCAGGCACAAACGTGGTAAACGAATCGTTAAGAAGATCGAACAGCGAACGCGCGACTCGTGCGCCGGCCGGGTCCCGCCCCGCATAGGAGCTATGGGGTGGTGTCCTAGAATGGCACAACGCGCGAAAAGGGTATGTGCCCTAGCGCATGCTCTCTTTCGATTCGATGAGGCCGGAATTTTAGAAATATAGAAGGCCGTTCGGAATCGAAAACCTTTGACCTTGCCGCGTCAAAGGACTCGCTAGGTTGACGACATGAAGAGCAAAGCGCTGGCGCTCGCGTGTGGCCTGTCATTGATGCCGATCGCGGCGCTGGCGGACATCGCTGATGTCTTCCGAAATTACGATCGAGGGACGGCCGCCGACCGGACCTTTATCAAAACCTTGATCGTCGGAATTGCAGATGGCTTCGACGCCGCGAACGATCAATTGAAGGAAGACGGAAAGTCGGCGCTATATTGCGCGCCGGCCGGCATCAAGTTCACGGGCGATCAGTTGATCGACATCTTGCGCCGATGGATCGAAGCGAACCGCGCCAAGGCGCCGCGCATCGATAACGCACCGCCGGCCATGGCACTGCTCCACGCGCTGGAGGAAGCGTTTCCCTGCCCTAAATAGCCTCGGGCGCGCCGGGCGGTCTTAATCACGCCCTCAGATGGCTTGCCGAACCTACCGGCGCGGCCGGCCGCCATATGCCAGATCATCCATGCGTATCGAGCGGCGGCCCTCAACACGGCCGCCCGGCAGCGTAGCCCCACCTCAATCGGGCACACGTGCACGTCTTACGCGGCCTTCGGGATGGTCCCGGCGGCAAAAACAATAGAGAGGGCTATCCGATGCCAAAGAAACTCGCACACGAAGCCGAGCCACAGGTCGAAATCAAACGCGACGGCGGCGACCTCGTCATCATCCGCAACGGGGTCAAAATCGCCAAGCGCGGCAAGCCGCGTTGGCCGACAGCTACATCAACGAGCACATTGATGAGATCGCCGCATGCTGTGCCTATAACAACGTCCCGTGCGAACCTACCGGCGAGATTTTCGATCGCATCGGCATCCGCTGGCGCACCTACGAATTCGCGCGGCAGTTCGATGCAATCCGGTTCTGGGCAAAATTCGAAGGACGATGGATGGATGGTCGGCAACGGTTTTCACTTTCCGCAGCAGCCGAAGGACTTGCCGTTGATGGAGTCGTTGCCGCATCATGGTTTTAGCAAGCGTCCGCCGAACAGATGAGCTTCCGATCGGATTCACTATAATTGTCGAATCGATTCGACTCTTTGGCTGGCGCGTCCTAGATCGGTCGCAAGCGTAAATTGAAGGATGACAACCGCACCATCGGTGCGGGGCTTCATCGGCAAATGTCCCTTTGGCCCTTCCCCTATCACGGGGCCTCTGACGTTCCACTGCCATCGCAGTGAGAGCCTTTTGGAAATGGTGCAGCGACACGCGGGCCATCGGAATAATCCGGCGGTCAAATCTTCCCCCACCGGGCCTAAGCACCGGGGGCTAGTGAAAGGGCATCCCATGCCACAACTACAGACGAAGCTGTCCGAAAGGATGGCTAAGAAGCGTAAGACAAAGTCACGTTCGTTCTCAGCATCGCTCGCTGACGTTACGGAGATGGTCGATGTACTCTTCATTGGCTGTGACGGTGAGCACCTTGGCGAAGTCGTTGCGAAGGCTTCGCCGGCCGGCCGTGAAGCTGTCGGAAAACTTTTTCCCGACTGCGACACCGAGTGGTGTGACCTTGGTCCCGACACCGCCGTTTTTCCAGATGACTGGCGTGAGTTCACGTTTGTCATTCGCGGTATGATCGGCGAGCTATCGGCGCTCGGCTTGAAGCACAACTTGCCGCAGCACTTGATCGACCTGCGGCCAATCGAGGAAATCGATCCCGATCAATGGGCGGTTGTTATGGCAGTCGGAGCCAAAGATCAGGGAGTCCGTTCGGCGTTTTGGTCCTCCAGCCATAACAGGCTGGAGATCATCAACGGCCCGCGCGCGTTCAACTGAGCTTCACTAAATGAGAGCGCGCGGACCGGATAGCAACGGCCCGCTTAGCGAGCAATTTTCACGACGCGCGAAAGTTTGTTCGGATGCTCTGACCGCTCTACTTCGCGAGTGAACCGCGAGAAAACGAACTACCCGGCCGCACGCTGATCTGTACGGCCGGGCATTGATGGCTTGAGTAGCTAAGCGTTTTATTAACCCGACGCGCTGACACTCGCGCCGGGTTGCGTATCATGCCCGCTCTGTAGAAAGCCGTCGCCGATCCCAACCCCGGCCTAGTGGAATTTCTGCATTCGCTGCAGTTCGTATCGATAGGTCGTCGCATACATTACATTGGCGTCGTCGGCCGCGAATCGAACGCAATCTATTTGCGTGGCTTGGTCCATCGGCGAACGTAGTATCACGAGAGTCACAGCGGAGTCGGCGATAGGAGGATAGTAATAGCCAACCTCCGGCGCGCTCTCCGATAGGCCTTCGGTCAACTGCCACATAAGGCATTCATTGAACCTCTCCTCGGCCGACGCGACCGCGTTGCGGTGCACCGCATCTCGGTTTTTCATGAGTGCACCGCCTTTCCGGCGCGCCGCCGACGCGCTGGCAGTGATTGGGGCGCGTTCGGGATCGACGCACGGATGACAGCCGGCGGCAGCGAGGCGTAGTAGGCTTTGACGCTGTCGAAATCGATCAACGTCCGCGTGCCTGACTTTTTGGCGCGCAGCACGTCGTCGGCGATCAAGTCATAAACGACCCGGCGACCAAGCGAGAGATAGGCGCACGTCCCTTTCACAGACAGCGCGGCCGGTTCAATGGTTTTGACGTCAAGCACGGGCATCGTAAGGCCCTCCAGCGTTTGGAGTGCCCATGCCTCACAAGTGCAGTGGCCTTTGGTCCCGAGCCGTGGGGGCGGCTCTCTGGGAGGCGTCGCACAGATGCTCGCCCTACCTGTACCGCGCCAGAGAGCGCGGCAGGCCCGGTGAAGAGGCTCCTAAAACACGGGGCATTCCCCGGTCCAGCGGGGCGAAGCCCCACGGGTGCGGACCTGATTAAACTGGATTCGGTCTAGCACCATCCCGGCCGATTGCAATATGGTTGGACGCCAGCGCACACCAGCGACTCACAGCGCCCGGATGAAAACGATGTGAGTAACTGAGTGAGTAACTAGCGAAATTCCTCAATAAATTCAACGTTTAGGCGAGGCGAACCCAGCCGCAGCGGCGATAGCCGTCGTAGTAGTAGCCGTTGTTCGAGGTGGCGATCGCGGTGCTGACGATGGCGGCGCCGACGAGGCCGGCTCCAATACCCCAGCCGAGCGGTTTGGCTTGAGCCTGGGTGGTGGTGGAAGCGATGCCACTGGTGGCGGCAAGCGTAGCAAGGGCGAGGGCGGCAATCTTGGTCTTGATCGACATCGGAAACTCCATCCGGTTTGAGGAGCGGCACCGTTGTGGTCCGCATGCCCAGTTGGACGGAGCGTCTCCGAAATCGGTTCGAATCGCCGGGCGGGAATTTGGTTTCGTGATTTATTTCTTAGCAAATTCAGATAGTTGTATAGGAAAATAGCAGCCTTATCGGTTGCCTGGAAATATTTCCGGATCGAATTTATCGACATCGGCCAGCAATTCGCAGAACGCCCGCGCGCCGTGATCGAGCAGGCGTTCGCCCTTCTCCGCGGAGGCCAAAGTCGCATCGCCGACAGCGCCGCTCTCATGAAGGTCCTGGGCCTGCCACGCGAACGGCGCGGGCCGCTGCGTTGAGAGCCAGCGATATTCCTTTTCCATCGCGATGCTGGTGGGACGGAAATCGGCAATCGCATCACTGCGCACGCTTTGCGGAAAGCGCGCCAGCATGATCGATGTTTCGACCGCGCCGCCGTGGATGCCATGGCGCAGCTCTTCTGCGGAGAACAATCCGTCCGGCGCCCCGAAGCGCGACCAACTCGTGGTCACCGCGAGAAGTCCGTGCTGCGCGCGCAGATCCTGCGCGACCAAACTCATGGCCGCGCTGTTGCCGCCATGGCTCGTGACCATCACCAGTTTCCTGACGCCTGATCGCACGACGCTTTCGCCGATCGCCATCCATGTCTTCAGCGCAACGTCAGTCGGCAATGTCAGCGTGCCCGGATAGTCGATGTGCTCGGTGGAAATACCGACCGGCTGCAGCGGCAGGAACGTCACCGGCATGGTCTCAGCGAGCAGCTCGCGCACCCGCGCGAGATAAGCCTGCGCGATCATCACGTCGGTACCGAGCGGCAAATGCGGACCGTGCTGCTCGGTAGCCGCCAGCGGCAGCACCGCAATCCAGCGCGCCGGCTCGGCACCGGCCATGTCAGGCCGGTGGATGTCGGTCCAGTCGCGGGGCGGGACGGTCGGAGTCATCAAGCGAAACGTTTCTTTAAGCCGATTTGCAAGGTAGTTTGTTAAGTCTTCGGGGACGTATCCACGCCCTCGGGCCTGATCCACGTCCTCGGGCGTGATTTCACGTCCACCGCCTCCTATCATGGGCCAGAACGATCAACGGAGTCCAACCATGAACCCGGCCTTTTTGCCGCGAGCGTTAACCGCAGGCCTCCTGGCCCTTTTCGTGGCCATCACGCCCGCGTGCGCGCAGACCCTGGACAAGGTCTCGTTCGGAACCAACTGGGTCGCGGAGGCCGAGCACGGCGGCTTTTTCCAGGCACTGGTCGACGGCACCTACAAGAATTATGGCCTTGACGTCACCATCGTGCCCGGCGGCCCGAACGACAACAACCGCATTTCGCTGATCGCCGGCAAGCTCGACTTCTACATGAGCGCCAACACCCTGATGTCGTTCGATGCGGTTGCCAATAAAGTGCCTATCGTGACGATCGCCGCCATCTTCCAGAAGGACCCGCAGGTCTTCCTGACCCATCCGGATTCGAAAGTCGCAAAGCTCGAAGACCTCAAGCCGCTGACGCTGTTCGTATCCAAGGAAGGCATCGCGAGCTATTTCCAGTGGCTGAAGTCCGAATACGGATTCAGCGAAGCCAAGGTCAAGCCCTACACCTTCAACCCTCAACCGTTCCTTGCCAATAAACAGAGCGCGATGCAGGGCTACGTCACTTCGGAACCGTTCGCGGTCGAGAAGGTCGCGAAATTCAAGCCGGGCATCATCTTGCTGGCCGATTATGGCTTCAACAGCTACTCGACCCTGATCGAGACCCGCCGCGACTTGATCGACAAGAAGCCGGACCTGGTGCAGCGCTTCGTCGATGCCTCGATCATCGGCTGGTACAACTATCTCTACGGCGACAATGCGGCGGCGAACGAGATGATCAAAAAGCTCAATCCGGAAATGACCGACGAACTGCTGGCCTATTCGATCGCCAAGATGAAGGAATATGGCATCGTCGATTCCGGCGACACGTTGAAGGACGGGATCGGCGCCATGAGCGATGCGCGGGTCGCCAGTTTCTTCGACAAGATGGTGCGGGCCGGCGTGGTGCGCGGCGACATCGATTTCCGCAAGGCCTACACGCTTCGTTTCGCCAACAAGGGCGTCGGCCTCAATCTCAGGCCGAAGAACTAGCCGCGTGATGGCCGGACCGGCAGCCTTGTCCGAACTCGACGCCCACGGCGCGGGCCTTGCGGTGAGCCTGCGCGGCGTCACCAAGGTCTATGACAGCGGCGTGATGGCGCTGGGGCCGCTGGACCTCGACGTGCGCAAAGGCGAATTTGTCTCGCTGCTTGGGCCGTCCGGATGTGGCAAGTCGACGGCGCTGCGGCTGATTGCGGCGCTCAACGCGCCGACATCGGGCACCGTCGGCGTCGCGCAATCTCCGGCGCAGCAGCGCGGGGTGCATTCCATCGGCTTCGTGTTCCAGGAACCGACGCTGATGCCGTGGAGCAGTGCGCGGGAGAACGTGCGGCTGCCGCTGAAGCTCGCGCACGTATCCACCACAGAAGCAAATACACGGGTTGACGAGGCGTTGGCGCAAGTGGGTCTTGCCGAATTTGCCGACGCCTTCCCGCGCGAATTGTCCGGGGGCATGAAGATGCGGGTGTCGCTGGCGCGCGCCTTGGTCACCGATCCGGATATCCTTCTGATGGATGAGCCGTTCGCCGCGCTCGACGAGATCACACGTTTTCGGCTCAACAACGATCTGCTCGCGCTATGGCGCAACCTGCGCAAGACCGTCATCTTCGTCACGCATTCGGTGTTCGAGTCGGTGTATCTGTCACAGCGCGTGATCGTGATGACAGCGCGGCCCGGCCGCCTCAGCGCCGACTTCCGCATCGATGCACCGGAACTGCGCGGCGAGGAGTTTCGGACCTCCGCCGATTATGCCGGCTATTGCCGCCAGGTTTCGAACGCGCTGGCGCCGTCCTATTCCGGAGCGCCCGGATCGTGAGCGACTTGCCGCCACCGCCGATCGCTGCCGGGCAGGCGACGCCGGACAGCCATATCCTGCGCCTGGTTCGCATCCTGCTGCCCATTGTCGTGCTTGCCGCAGGCATCGCGCTCTGGGAACTCGTGGTGCGGCTCAACGATATTCCGCCCTATGTACTGCCGGGGCCGGTTGCGGTTTTTCAAACGCTTGTCAGCGACTGGTCGGTGCTGTGGCAATCGCTGCTCAACACGTTGTCGACCACGCTCGAAGGGTTTATCGCCGCGGCCGTCGGCGGCATCGCGTTGGCGCTGTTGTTCAACCAATCAAAATGGCTGGAATATTCGCTGTTTCCCTATGCGGTGATCCTGCAGGTCACGCCCGTGATCGCGATCGCGCCGCTATTGCTGATTTATCTGCCGCAGCAGACCGCTGTGGTTGCCTGCGCCTGGATCGTCGCGTTCTTTCCGGTGCTTTCCAACACCACGCTGGGGTTGAATTCGGTGGACCGCAACCTGGCCGGCCTGTTTCAGCTCTATGGCGCGTCGCGGATGCAGACGCTGCGTTATCTCAAATTGCCGGCCGCGCTGCCCTTCATCCTCGGCGGATTGCGGATTGCCGGCGGCCTGTCGCTGATCGGCGCCGTTGTCGCCGAGATCGCAGCGGGCTCGGCCGGTGCGGGTTCCGGCCTTGCCTATCGGATCGCGGAAGCCGGCTACCGTCTCAACATTCCCCGGATGTTCGCGGCGTTGCTGTTGCTCTCCGCCGCCGGGATTGTCATCTATGGCCTGCTGGCGCTAACCTCGCATTTGGTACTGCGGCGCTGGCACGAAAGTGCACTTGGAAAGGAAAACTGATGGCGGGCGGGAATATTTCTTCGGAGAAGGTCGATTTATTGGTCTACGGGCCGATCAGGCCGATCCTCCAAAACGGTTTCTCCGATCAGTTCGTCCTCCACACCGCCGAAACCAAGCACGACCTCGAGCGATTGACGGCCGTAGCGGAGAAAATCCGCGGCGTCGCGGTGACCTACCACACGGTGCATGCGGACAAGGGCGCGCTGTCGCGTTTTCCAAAGCTCGAGATCGTCTCGAGCTTCGGCGTCGGCTACGATCACGTCGATTCTGCCTATGCCCGCGAACACAATATCGTGGTCACCAACACGCCTGACGTGCTGACCGAGGAGGTCGCCGACGTCGCGATGGGGCTTTTAATCGCGACCTTGCGCGAGTTCGTCAAGGCCGACCGCTATGTGCGTTCCGGCGTCTGGTCGACGCAAAATTATCCGCTGAGCGTCGGCTCCTTGCGCGACCGCACGATCGGCATCGTCGGCATGGGCCGGATCGGCCAGGCGATCGGACGCCGGCTGGAAGCCTCGCGCGTTCCCGTGGTCTATCATTCGCGCAAACCGGCGGCCGACGTGTCATATCAGCATTATCCCGACCTGATCGAGATGGCGAAAGCCGTCGATACGCTGGTGGTGATCGTCCCGGGCGGAGCTGCCACGGCCAACCTGATCAACGCCGATGTCCTGAAGGCGCTGGGGCCGCGCGGCGTTGTCATCAACGTGGCGCGCGGCTCGGTGGTCGATGAGCAGGCGCTGATCGCAGCGCTGAAGTCGGGCACCATCCTGGCCGCGGGGCTCGATGTGTTCGCCAAGGAGCCGAGCGTGCCGGACGAACTGAAGGCCATGCAGAACGTCGTGTTGTTGCCACATATCGGTTCGGCTTCGGTGGTAACGCGAAATGCCATGGATCAATTGGTGGTCGACAATCTCAAGGCCTGGTTCGCCGGCAAGCCGCCGCTGACGCCGGTCGCGGAGACCCCGGTGAAGGGCCGCTGACGATGCGCCGCTCGGCCACCGCGCTTGCTGCACTGTTGGCACTGGCCATCTGTGGCACGCCGGCGCGGCCGCAGGATGCGAGTACCCTGAAGAAAGACATGATCGGCCAGTGGGAGCTCTCGACCACCGAGCGTAGCAAGACCTGCGTCGTCACGCTGAAGAGCGATGCGACGCCGCAGGGCCTGAAGCTTGAACTCGAGCCCGGTTGCGCGGCGGCGCTGCCGTTCACCAAGGACATCATAGCCTGGAATGTCAGGGGACTGGATATCGTGCGGCTGCAGGATGCCGCCGGACAGCCGGTGATCGATTTCACCGAAGTCGAGAGCGGGATTTTCGAAGGCTTGCGACAAGGCGAGGGCATCTACATCCTGCAGAACCTCGCCGCCGCGCGCTCGCTCGCCAAATCGATGGATCAGATGATCGGCGATTGGTCGATGGTGCGCGGCAACGGCGTGGTGATCTGCGGCCTGACGCTGACCAACACCGAGGCCAGCCAGGACAATTTCCAGGTGTTCCTCAAGCCGAAATGCGACCCGGCGGTTGCCGCGTTCGCACCGACGCAATGGCGCCTTGAGCGTGGCCAGATGTTGCTGCTGTCGGCCAGCGGCGAAACCTGGCAGTTCGAGGCCGACGACAACGCGCAATGGCGCCGGGTACCCGACAGCGCCGACCCGCTGATCATGCTGCGGCAGTGACGCTCGTCATTCCGGGTCTGCACGGTGCATCCCGGAATGACGGCGGTTATAGCAATAAAATTTTTTCCAAACGCCTGTCGATTCCCGGCGTGCTGGCTCGTCGTCCCAATTAGCGAGCCCATTTCGCGGGTTTACCGCCCGCAGCTCGCTCCAACAGGAGATTTTGCATGCGTTTTATGTCGATCGTCACATCGTCTCACCCGCCCGCACCTCCGCCGCCGGAAATGATGGAGGCGATGGGCAAGCTCGCCGACCGGGAGATCAAGGCCGGCCGCATGGTCGACACTGGCGGGCTGATGCCGCTCGTCATGGGCGCGCAGGTGCGCATCACCGATGGCAAGCTCAGCGTAGTCGATGGCCCGTTCGTGGAAGCCAAGGAGGTGATCGGCGGCTACGCGATCTTCGAGCTGCGGAACAAGGAAGAGGCGGTGGCGCTCGCGGTTGAATTCATGCAGCTCCACAAGGACTTCATGCCGGGCTGGGAAGGGACCTGCGAAGTGCGCGCGTTTGCCACCGATGCTCCGGGCGAGTGTTCTTAGAGCGCGGCGATGGTGGTCATGACTGCCGTCGGCCGCGACAGCGATGCCGGCGGCCCGCCCTCAACAGGAGTTCCTTGAGATGCGCTTCATGTATATCGTTACACCCGCCCACGCCGCGCCCCCGACGCCCGAACTGATGGACGCCGTGCACAAGCTCGCCGAGCGCGAGATCAAGGCCGGCCACATGCTCGACACAGGCGCGCTGATGCCGCGCACTTTGGGCGCACAGGTGCGCATCACGGATGGCAAGCTCGGCGTGACTGACGGGCCGTTCGTGGAGGCCAAGGAGGTGATCGGTGGTTACGCGATCTTCGAATTGCGCGACAGGGAGGAGGCCGTGGAAAAGGCGGTCGAATTCATGCAACTCCACCGGGATCATATGCCGGGTTGGGAGGGCACGTGCGAAGTTCGCGCGCTTGTCGCGCCTGAGGCAAACCCCTGCCAGATATGATCGGCGGTCATGACGGCCGCCGACACGCATCGTACGATCGATCACACGATTCTTGCCGTCTGGCGGATCGAACAACCGCGGCTGATCACCAGCCTCGCGCGGATGCTGCGTGACGTGCCGCTGGCGGAGGATCTGACGCAGGAAGCGCTGCTGGCGGCGATCGAACATTGGCCCAGCACGGGTGTGCCGGAAAAACCCGGCGCATGGCTGATGGCAACTGCAAAACGCCGGGCGCTGGATCATCTGCGCCGCAGCCGGATGCTGGCCCGCAAGCACGAGATGGTCACACGGGACATGGAGCAGGAGCAGCAGGCCATGCCCGATCTCGACTCCGCGCTCGACGATGACATCGGCGACGAGCTGCTTCGGCTGATCTTCACCGCCTGCCATCCGCGTTTGTCGCGCGAAGCTCGCGTCGCGCTGGCGCTGCGGATGATATGCGGCCTGACCACCGAGGAGATCGCGCGCGCCTTCCTGCTGCCGGACGCAACGATCGCCCAGCGCATCGTGCGTGCCAAGCGGACGCTGTCGGAATCCGGGCTCGCCTACGAGACGCCGCGCGGCGAAGAACTGTCCGAGCGGCTCGCATCAGTGCTGGAGGTTGTCTATCTCATTTTCAACGAAGGCTACACCGCGGCGCGCGGCGAACATTGGCTGCGTCCCCAGCTCTGCCATGAAGCGCTCCGCATCGGCCGCGTGCTGACCTCGATCGCGCCGCACGAGCCTGAGGCCCATGGATTGCTCGCGCTGATGGAGTTGAACGCCTCGCGCATCGCCGCGCGCACCGATGCCGCCGGCGAGCCTATTCTGTTGCTGGAGCAAAACCGCGCGCTCTGGGACCGGCTCCAGATCCGCCGCGGCATGCAGACGCTCGGGCGCGCACGCGACCTCGGCGGCGCGGCTGGCTTCTACGCGCTGCAGGCCGCGATCATCGCCTGCCACGCGCAGGCGGATGCGGCCGCCGACACCGACTGGGCGCGCATATCAGAATTGTACGGGGAACTGGCGGCGTTGGTGCGCTCGCCGGTCATCGAGCTCAACCGCGCGGTTGCCGTCGGCATGGCCGAGGGTCCGCAAGCAGGGCTGGCGATCGTGGACAATCTGGTGAATGAGCCCGCGCTCAAGACCTATCATCTGCTCGGAAGCGTGCGCGGCGATCTCCTGCATAAGCTCGGCCGTTTCGAGGAAGCGCGCGCTGCGTTCGAAGCGGCAGCCGAACTCGCGGGCAATGCACGCGAACAGGATTTGCTCAAGCGGCGCGCGGCGGAGGCAGGCGCGGCGGCGATGTCGTCGCTCTGATCCGCGGTCAAGCCGTTCAGGCGCCCGGGTCGCCGGCATTGGGATAGAACAATTGCTCGCCGTTGATCTTGTAATCGGCGATGGCCTTCTGGCCGTCGGCCGAGACCAGCCAATCGATGAATTGCTGGCCGAGTTCCTTCTTGACGCTTGGATGCTTCTCGGGGTTCACCAGCATCACACCGTACTGGTTGAACAGCCGCTTGTCCCCTTCGACCGCGATCACGAGGTCGCCCTTGTTCTTGAACGAGAGCCAGGTGCCGCGATCGGTGAGTACATAGGCGTTTGAAGCCGCCGCCTGATTGAGCGCGGCGCCCATGCCCTGGCCGATCTCCTTGTACCAGGGGCCCTTGTCCTTCGCGATGTCGATTCCCGCGACGTTCCAGAGCTTGAGTTCGGCCTGGTGCGTGCCGGACTTGTCGCCGCGCGAAATGAAGGCAACGCCTTTGTCCTTCAGCGTCTTGAGTGCGGCGACGATGTCCTTCGAGCCCTTGATGCCGGCGGGGTCGCCTTGCGGGCCGACCAGGATGAAGTCGTTATACATCACCGGGTAACGCTTGACGCCGAAGCCTTCGGCCAGGAATTTTTCCTCCGCCGGCTTTGCGTGGACGAACACGACGTCCGCGTCGCCGCGACGGCCGGTATCGATTGCCTGGCCGGTGCCCTGCGCAACGACCTTCACGTCGATTCCCGTCTTGGTCTTGAACAACGGCAGGATATGGCCGAACAGGCCTGAGTCCTGCGTCGAGGTGGTGGAAGCCACCAGGATCGATTTGTCCTGCGCGACGGCGGTGGCGGCGAAAACAATACTGGCGGCAACCGCAATCAGGAAGCGGCGAACAATCATCTCATATCCTCCTACAGCTTCGTCAGACGAGCAGATCTCCGGCGATGAATGTCTGCGCCTCGCCGGTTTGCGGTGTGTTGAAGAACGACGATGCCGGACCGGTTTCGATCACGCGGCCGCGGTGAAGCATGACGATCTCGCCCGCCAGCCGGCGGGCTTCGCCGAGATCATGGGTTGCCATCACCACCTTGATGCCGCGCTGGCTCACCGCGCGGATGACGTCCTCGATGGCCTTGGTGGCGGCAGGATCGAGGCTCGCAGTCGGTTCGTCCAGGAACAGGACGACGGGGTCGCGGGCGAGCGCGCGCGCAAGCGCGAGGCGCTGCTGCTCGCCGCCCGATAGCCGGCGCGCGGGACGATCCGTGAGATGTTCGAGGCCGACCAGCGCGAGAAGCTCGCCGATCCGATCTTTGTATTCTGCCCGAGCGATGCCTGAAGCCCGCAACGCATAGCGGATATTGCCGCTTGCAGTGCGCCTCAGCATCGCCGGGCGCTGGAATACGACGGCGCGCCGCGTCGGCGGGACATCTTCCCGTCCGCCCCATGTGATGCGGCCCTGCGACGGTCTTACCAGGCCCATCGCGGCGCGCAGCAGCGTGCTCTTGCCCGAGCCGTTCGGGCCGATCAATACGGTCGGCGGTCCCGGCATCAATGTCAGGGTGATGCGGTCGAGGATCGTCACCGCGCCGGCGGCGACAGTGACGTTCTCGAATCTGATCGGCAGATCGGCGGTTGGCGCGCGCATGGTCAGCCTGCCATTCGTTCGCCCGCGCGCCTTGCGGACCAGGCGAGTGCGTTGACCACGACCACGATCGCGATCAGCACCATGCCGAGCCCGACGGCAAGCGGCAGGTCACCCTTGGAAGTCTCCAGCGCGATCGCTGTCGTCATGGTGCGGGTAAATCCCTCGATATTGCCGCCGACGATGATGATGGCGCCGACCTCTGCGGCCGCGCGGCCAAAACCGGCCAGCAGCGCCGTGACAAGGCTGAAGCGCGCATCCCAGACCAACGTCGCCACCCGGCCGGCCGGACCGATATTCATCGCCGTGAGTTCGTCCCGGTATTCGATCCACAGATCTTCGATGGTCTGGCGCGTGAGCGCAGCGATGATCGGGGCGACCAGCACGGTCTGCGCGATGATCATGGCCTTGGGCGTAAACAACAGGCCCCACGACCCGAGCGGACCCGATCGCGAGAGCGCCATGAAAACCGCCAATCCGACCACCACCGGGGGAAGGCCCATCAGCGCATTGAGCACGACGATGACGCCCTCGCGGCCGGGAAACCGGATCAGTGCCAGCAATGCTCCGAATGGCACACCAATGAGGGCCGCCAGGAATACGGCGGAAAGGCTCACGATCAGCGACAGCCGCACAATCGCGAAAAGCGCCGGATCCCCGGTCAGCACGAGGTGAAGCGCGGAAACATCGCCCGGCATTGGCATCCATCCCTTTACGCATCTTGTGCAGAAGCTGCGAATGTGGTCAAATTTCGTAACATATTCATCTATCTGCATATCTGTGCTTATCATGGCGGACCTGCTAACCACCGACGAGGCCGCGTCGTATCTGCGCCTGTCGGAGCGCAAGCTCTATGATCTGGTCGCGCAGGGCGCGGTGCCGTGCACGAAGGTGACGGGGCGTTGGCTGTTTCCGCGCGCCGCGCTGGACCGCTGGGTGACCGCCGGCCTGATCGCACCGGCGCTCGCGCATGTCGCCGCACCGCCGATCGTCGGCGGCAGTCATGATCCCTTGCTGGAGTGGGCGTTGCGCGAGAGCGGCTGCGGCCTTGCGAGCCTGCCGGAAGGAAGCGAGGAGGGATTGCGGCGGCTGACGTGCGGCGAGGTGATGGTCGCGGCGATTCACTTGCACGCTCTCAGCGGTGACGATGAGCAGGCCAATGTCGCCGCGGTTGCCGATGCGCCGGGATTGCACGATGCCGTCGTGATTGCGTTTGCGCGGCGCGAGCAAGGCATCCTGGCCGCGCCGGGGAATCCGCTGAAGCTGAGCGATATCGGCTCGATCGCGCAGGCCCGCGCGCGAATGGCGCAACGTCCGCGCGGCGCCGGCGCGCAACTGCTTCTGCTTGCGCTGCTGGCCCGTGCCGGTCTTGCTGCCGACGATCTCAGCCTGTTGAAGTCCGCATGCCCGACCGGGACCGACATCGCACAGGCGGTGCGTTCGGGTCGCGCCGATTGCGGGATCACGACGCGGTCGGTTGCGCTCGCCGCCGGCCTCGAATTCCTGCCGTTGACGTGGGAGAGGTTCGATCTCGTGGTGCGGCAGCGCGACTATTTCCTGCCCGGGCCGCAGTCTTTATTCGGCTTCCTGCGATCGACGGGCTTCCATGCCCGCGCGGCAGAACTCGGCGGCTACAGCACCGATGGTGTGGGCGAGGTTCGCTTGGTGAATTAAGCGTTCGACGAACGCTTGCTACGCCTAAACTAAAACCCGGACGAGACCTGATTGCGATCGACGGTCGCGCCGGTCCGTGCACGGCGGACGTTGCTCACGAGTGTGCCGGGCCTGTCCTCATTTGCGGGCTTTGCGGTCGCCAGCCGCAGCACGGTCGCATAATTCGGCTGCACCTCCATCCGCGCCGCGTGCGGGCTGCGCGAGAGGATCTCGTGAACACGGGGCAGGTTGTAGCAGGGGACGTAGAACAGCAAATGATGCTCGAGATGATAGTTGACGTAGTAGGGCGCGACGAACAGCCGCTCGAAAAAGCCCGCATGGGTGGTGCGCGTGTTGCGCAACGGATCGTTGCTGTCAGGCACCACCGCATGTTCGGCGATGTTGCGGATGCGGGTGATCACCATCATCCATGTCATCAGCGGCAACAGCCATAGCAGCGGATAGGCCCACCACACGCCGGCCGCGGCAAGGCCGGCAAAGAGAATCAGATTGACCAGGATCTGCGGGCCGAGCTTTTGCCGGAAGTGCGCGACGCGCTGCGCCAACGGCCAGGATTTGTCGCCGAGTGCGTTGAGAAACTGCGCCTTGCGCTGCGCATAGCCGGTCTGGCCTGAGATATCGCGCCAGAATTTCCGGCGATAGCTCGGCCGTGTGATCGGGAAGGGGGCCGAAAGTATCAGGTCGGGATCATCGTCCTGCTGGGTGCGCGCGTGATGCTGCAGGTGATAACGGCGATAGGCCTGCGTCTCGGCGAACACAGGATAGGCGCAGAACCACTGGCTGAGCAGCATGTTCAGCTTCTCGCTATTCGCCAGACAGCCATGCGCGCCGTCATGCATCAGGATCGCGAGTCCAAGTTGGCGCGAGCCGATGACCATCACCGCCAGCACGAAGGTGAAGGGATTGGGCCACACCGCAACCATCGCGATCGAACCGAGGATCAGGGTCCACGCATGCGCGATCAGGGCGATGCTCTTCCAGGTGGAGCGCGTGCGCACCTCGACAAGCTCCTGCTCGGTCATCAGGTCGCGGGCGCGAATGCGAAGTGCGGTCATGGCCGTTTCTCCTTGCCGGCGGACGAATGGCCGGGAGCGGAATTTCCTGTTTTGACGATGCTGAGCCGCGCGGTCTCGGGCGGCGCATCAGCCTGGGGCCCGAGCAACCGCAGCATCTCTTTGGCCAGCGCGCCAGGCGAGCGGCCCATCGCCTGGCCTTCAAGCGTGACGCCGATCGCGATCGCCCAAAAGCGCCGCGCACTGGTTTCCGGATCGAGCCGTGAGTGCCAGCCGCGCGCTGCTACCTCGGCCGCATAGGCGCGCAGGCCTTCAGTGTGCAGCCGCTCGACCGTCCGCTCCACCAGAGGCGCGAGATCTTGCCGCCGCCGCGTCAGCGTCATCGCTTCGACGAAGAAGCCGACGGCATCCGATCCCATCACGCTGTCGACCAGTGCGCGTGTATAATCCGCCGGGGAGAGTTGTTTCCCTGCATGCTGCTCGGCGGCGCGTCCGACATACAGCACGTCGCGGCATGCGGCCTCGACGAACAGCGCCTCTTTGGTGCGAAAATAATAGGTGATCTGGCTCGGAAAGGCGTCGGCCGCGGTGGCGATATCGGCGATCGAAACTGCCGCCAGTCCGCGCTCCCTGAACAGTCGGCTCGCCGCATCGAGCAGGCGTGAGCGCATCTGCCGGCCCGCTATCCGCGTCGCACGCACAGAGTGCTTGGGATCGCCCAAACCATCTTTTGCGGAAGGACCTTTCATACGCCCTCGTCGCTGCGCAAACGCCCGGTGGGTAACTGCTTATCTTTGTATGTCATACAAACAAACGAGTCAAGCAGCTGCGTGCCGAGAGGAACGCGATTGCGCACCCACGGAATTCACCGATGGCCAGCCGTTCGACGAACGGAACCTGTTCGTGACGCCAGCTTGCGTGGAAAGCGTTTATCCTGCTCTTCCATCCGGACCGCGAATTGGTCTCAGAGGTCGCGAGGCGAGGAATGAAAGCGTATTTGGTGCTCGACTTGTCGGTGAATGATTTCGGTGGTTTCAGAAAGTACATCGCTGAAATCCCTGCATTCATCGCAAAGCATTCAGGGAAGTACATAGTTCAAGGGGTCGAGCCAACGATCATTGAGGGGGACTGGAAACCCGAACGCATGGTCATCATCGAATTTCCTGACCGCGGAAATGCCGAAGCATTTCTAGGCGACCCTGAAATTCAAGATCTGTTCAAGGTGCGCCACGACACGACGACGAGCAAACTGGTGCTTGTCGATGGGTGCACATAACCGACCGACCAGTTTTCTCCGTCGGGGTTTTAGCGGTGGCTCCCGAACTGAAGACCATGCCTCCCGAGCCTAAATGGTTGCGTGTCGCCATGGAGCGGATATTCGTCGACGCCGTGCCTGCTCAGCACAAGGGTTTGCAGCAGATACTGCAAAGCTTCCCGGCCGACGTCATCGTCGGCGACGATATGTTCTTTGGGGTATTGCCGATGCTGCTCGGGCCGCGATCGAAACGGCCGCCTATCGTCCTTTGCGGCACATCGATCCTGTATTGGCGCCGGGAAGACGGCGCGCCCATGTTCGCCGGCCTGCCGCCCGCCACCGCGCGGGCGCAACGCGACGAATACGCGGCGGCCTATCGGGATCACGACAGGCTGATCTATCAGCCCGTGGCCGATCGCTTGAACCGTTCCCTGGAGAAGATGGGCGTCGGACCGCTGACGATGACCTTGTTCGATTCCGTCGTGCCGCTTGCCGACGTCTACATGCAGCTCTCGGTTCCGAGCTGCGAATTTCCGCGAGATATCCCGCGCTCGGTCCAGTTCGTCGGCGCGCCTCCGATCATTCCCAATCAGGCGCCGTTGCCGCCCTGGGCCCACGAACTGGACGGCTCGCGCAAGATTGTCCTCGTCACCCAGGGCCCGGTCGCCAATCACAATTTTGGCCTGCTGGTTGCCCCGACGCCACAGGCGTTGCGCGAAGCCGTTCGAACCGCGCTCGACACCTCGGATTATCGGTCACGCGCGCGCCTGATGGCGGACGAGTCCGAAGCGATGGAAACGCGAGTGGAGATCCCTCACATCATCGCTCAGATCGCGCGTTCAGCCAAACATGAGCCGCGGCAGGTCGCGGTGGCCGCCGACCGCAGCCGGCGCGCCATCCGTCGCGCCGCCGCGGCTCCGAGCACATAGTTTTCAGGGTACAAGGTTCGAGACTGCGCACGCGATCTCAAGCCTCTCTTAGCACCCTCGGATCGCTCTCAGCGGAAGAAGTCTGCCCGCTCGGTGCTTCGGCACCGCCGTCGGTGGGCAGGCTCACGCCGTTGACGAAGCTTGCGTCGTTGCGAACCGTTCGTCCCAACTCGTGAGAGCGTAGCAAGGAAACAGGCGTCTGATGCTGGAGCATATTCGTTCACTGGAGAGGGCCAGGTTCTCGGCAATGATGTCCGGCGATCTCGCGACGTTGTCTGTAGCCATCTATTATTCTCGTCGTTATGCTCCCGGGAGTCACGGCGTCATCGGCCAAATACATTTTGGAAAATCTCTAAACGTGCGCTTGGAGAATTTCTAATCGCTCAAAAGTATTCGTCGCCGGATTCTTCTTGATGTGCGCCTGAAAACTTCGGTAGTCCCACGTATCATTGGGGGCTACGAAATGAGTATTGTCGTTTTTGGCAAGGATGGCGCTTGCCTTTCAAAGGATGACACTCGCGACCGTCATGTCTTTCGCTGCCGTTGCGCGACATCGTTGTTGATGGTGGTACTCGCTATTCCCGGCCTCATGGCAACTTCGCGTTCCGCCAAAGCGCAAAGCTCGGCGCCCGCGGCGAGCCAATTGCCGCCGGTCGTTGTCGCTGCACCCGCCAACAGCCGACGTGAAGCGCGTCAGCGCGAATTGCGGCGGTCTGCCGGTCGTTCACGGTCCCGGCCGCAACAGGCCGCGCAGCCGGCCCAGCCGCCGCAACACGCCGCGTTTGAACGAGGCACCGATCCGGTGCGCGGCTTTGTGCCGAATCTCAGCTCAAGCGGAACCAAGACCGATACGCCGCTGCTGGAAACGCCGCAGTCGATTTCCGTGATCAGCCGGGAAAATCTCGATGCACGCAGCGTCGAAACCGTGGCCCAGGCGCTGCAATACACTGCCGGCGTCGCGGTCCAGACCGGCGGCACGGACCCGCGCTACGATCACGCCAAAATTCGAGGCTTCGAGACCAACGGCTACGGCAACTATCGTGACGGCCTGAGGGACGCCGCCAATTCGACCAACTATTTTTCCGTGTTTCGCAACGAGACCTACGGGGTGCAGCGAATCGATGTCGTGAAAGGCCCGAGCTCGGTTCTCTACGGGCAGAACGCGCCCGGCGGCCTGATCGATTTGATCAGCAAACGGCCACAACGCGAGGCGTTCGGCGAGGTGGTCGGTCTCGTCGGCACCGCCGACCGGCTGCAGGGCGCCTTCGATGTCGGCGGATCGCTCGACAAGGATGCGACGCTGTTTTACCGCCTCACCGGCGTGCTGCGGGACTCGAACGCGCAGGTCGCGCATTTTTCCGACATGGTGAAGGACGACCGCGCCTATATCGCGCCGGCCGTCACCTGGCAGCCCAACGCCAACACCACGTTCACGATCCTCAGCGATTATCAGCACGATGTCAGCGGCAACGCGTTTCCGTTGTCCGTGGCAACGCTCAAGGGCGCGACAATTGCCAACGTCAGCGCGCTGCCGCTGTTTCTCGGCGATCCGTCCTTCAACCGGTTCGACCAGGAGCAATATCGTGTCGGCTATCAGTTCGAGCATCGCTTCAGCGACGACCTGATCGTTCGTTCCAAGGCACGGTTCGGCCACGTTGATCTCGATTACCGCTTCCTGACATTCGCCGGCACGCCGCTGATCACGCAAACGGTCTATCCGCGCGTGTCGCGGCAGATATTCGAGAGCACCGATAGCTTCAGCATCGACAATCATCTGATCGCCAAGACGTGGACCGGGCCGCTGCATCACACCGTGCTGGTCGGAATCGACTATCTGGCTTTCGGGCTCGACAACCGGCAACTCAACGGAGCCGCGCCTTCGCTGAGCCGGATCACGCCCGTATATGGCGTGGCCGTAGCCGCGCCCAGCCTGCTGTTTCAGAGCATCGATCAGGACATGAAGCAGGTCGGCGTCTATCTGCAGGATCAGATCAAGCTGCAAAACTGGATCCTCACGCTCGGCGGCCGCTTCGATTCCGCGGATCAGACGACGCTCAATCGCCTGACGGCGAAACCCCAAGACACCGACGATTCCGCTTTCACGAAGCGCATCGGATTGTCCTACATCTTCGACAACGGCATCGCCCCCTATGTCAGCTACTCAGAATCGTTCCTGCCGACAGCGGGTGTGGATTTCAGCTCCAACGCATTCAAGCCGACGTCATCGAAGCAATATGAAGGCGGTGTCAAGTTCCAGCCGAATCGCGATATTCTCGTGACTGGCGCCGTGTTCGATCTCACCCAGAAGAACGTGCTCACGCCGGATCCGGCGCACATCAATTTCAACATCCAGACCGGCGAGGTGAATTCGCGAGGTGTCGAACTGGAGGCGCTTGCCAAGCTGATGCCGGGCCTCAATCTCATCGCGACTTACACGCTGCAGGAGGTCACCATCACGGAGAGCACGAACGGCGATGTCGGCAAAGTACCCGTGCTGACCCCGCGGAACCTTGCGTCTGCCTATCTGGATTATACCGTTCAAAGCGGACCGCTGAGCGGATTTGGATTCGGCGCCGGCGTCCGCTACAATGGTGAGTCCTACATGGAAACGCAGAACAGACTGGTCAATCCGGCATATACCGTGTTCGACGCAGGACTCCACTATCGCAGGGAGAAGGGCATCAATCTGGCCCTCAATGTCCGCAATATCGCTGACAATGGTACGGCCATATGCACCGTCGCCGGCGGCTGCCAGTACATCAGTCCCCGGGTGGTGACGGCAACCGCGAGTTATCGCTGGTAACGAAATGGCGCGGACACGTTCGCTCAGAATCTGGACGCGAATCCACACCTGGACGTCGCTCATCAGCATGGTCTTTCTGCTGATGCTGTGCGTGACCGGCCTGCCGCTGATCTTCCACGACGAGATCGACGATCTGTTCGAGACAGAAGTGCAGGCGCGCGACCTGCCGCGCGATACGAAGACGTTTCCGATCGATCAGGTCATCCACGCCGCCCAGCGCGCGCGCCCGCAGGATCATGTGCTGTTTGCCAATCGGCGCGAAAACAGCCCGTTTGTCGTGGTCGTCGGCATGTCGGCCACGCCTGTTCCGGCGCCGGGAAAATTCCATCGGCTTCTTGTCGATGAGCGCACGCTGGCGATCCTTGGCGAGGAGGTGCCGCATCGGGGCTTCATGGACATCATGCTCACGCTTCACAAGGACATGTTCACGGGATTGCCCGGAGAACTGTTTTTGGGGGCGATGGGAATTCTGCTGGTGTTGTCGATTGTGTCCGGCGTCGTGGTCTACGCCCCATTCATGCGGCGGATCGACTTTGGAACGATCAGGCGCCGATTGTCGCCGCGAGCGACATGGCTCGATCTGCATAACTTCCTGGGTATGACGACGATGCTTTGGCTGCTGGTCGTTGCCGTGACCGGCAGTATCAACACGTTGGCGATACCGCTGTTCGACATGTGGCGCGCGCAGCTCCTGCCGGTACTGCTCAAGCCCTATCAGGGGCGGCCGGTCGCAAAGCCGCCCTCCATCGACGCCGCAATCGAGCGCGTGCGGGCCTATTTGCCGGACGCCCGGATCACCTCGGTCACGATGCCGACAGCGGCTCGCTTCGGCAGTCCGCAGCATCTGGTGGTTTGGACCAAAGGAAATTCACCGCTGACAGCGCGCTTGCTCACGCCGGTCCTGGTCAGCGCCGATGCTTCGCTCGCAATCGAGGTCCCGCAGGTGCCGTGGTATCTGCGATTCCTCCAGGTGTCGCGTCCGCTCCATTTCGGCGATTACGGCGGATTGCCCTTGAAGATTATCTGGGCACTGCTCGATCTGTTGGCGATCGTTGTGCTGGTCAGCGGAATTTATCTGTGGTTTGCCAAGTTGCGGTTCTCGTCGTCGGCATATCTGCCGACGAGGCCCGGACCTAAGTCACATTCTCGGCCTGCCGACGCTAAACTCGGATGACCTCTGCGACCCATCCGGGCCGCTACTGCGACCGTCACGCAACGCGGCGAGCTTCGTGCGTACGCCGCCGCCCCCTGGCCCGCCAAGGCCAGGGGGACGCAAGCTGCAAGCGGCCCGCAGTTCACGAGATCAGCCGCGTGGGCAACGAAGTTGCTGGTTTAGTCCGCGAGCGGAATGCCTTGTGTTTCGGGGCCGAGCCAAATCACAAACGCACCCACAAGGTACGCAAATGCGACTGCACCCGCAGCGGCCGGGAATGATCCAAATTCACTCACCAGCCAACCCGCGATCAGGGGACCTATTGCGGTTACGGAGCGGGCAGCATTCCAACAGAAGCCTTGACCGGTTGCTCGGACTCGCGTCGGAAAGAGTTCCGGCAGGTAAACGGCGAAAGTGCCGAAACCTCCAATGACGAAATAGCCGTAGACGAGCATGAACCAGAGCAGCGAATCGATGTCCTTGATGTACCAGAACAGGTACAGCGACGAAGCCAGGGCGCCGATGTTGAAGAGGAAATAGGATCCTCGTCGCCCCAATGCCTCCGTCGTCCAAATCAGCGTGGTGTATCCCACCACTGCGCCTATCATCATGATCATGAAGGCATAGCTGGTGGTCTGGACGCCGTTCGTTCCGCCGGATTCTCGTACCATCTGCTGGATCCAGCTTGGCAGAAGCGTCAGTCCACCCCAACATCCAATCATCACGGAGGAGGCGACCAGTGCGCCGACGATCGTGCGCCGCCGCAGATCTTTCTCGAAGATCGCCGAAAACGTCGCCGTAGCGTTCACAAGCGCCGAATCCGTCGTGACTTCGCTCGCTCTGACCGCAACCCAGCGCTCCGGCTCGGGTATGAAACGCCGGATCATCAGGCTCAGGATTGCGGGAACAGCGCCGACCGCGAGAACCCAGCGCCAGCTCACGCTGCCGAGGACAAGGTTGTCCAGGGCCGCGACGAAAAAGCCAAAGGCAAACGCCATTTGCATGAACTGCATGGCGCGACCTCGGTATTTTTCCGGCCAGGTCTCGGCGATAAGGGCTGCTCCGGCCGCCCATTCGCCGCCGATGCCGAAACCTGCGATGGCCTGAAGTATCGCGAGTTGCCCCCAGCTCTGCGCGAGCCCGCTCAAGCCCGTGAACACGGCATAGATCAAGATCGTGAGGACCATGGTCCGCGCGCGACCCCAACGATCGGCGACCACACCGAACAGAATGCCTCCAAGCCCCCAGCAGAACAGCTTGATGGCGATGATGTACCCGCCGATCTGGGCGATCTCGCCGGGATTTCGCAGGCCGGTCAGTTCTGCCACGCTCGGAAAAAGTACCAGCGTGAACAGGTTGAGATCCATTGAATCAAACATCCAGCCCGCAAAGGCAGAAAACAGGACGAGCCAATGAAACCGCTTTAGCTTCTCAGTCTGACTGAGCACCGTCGCTGTCGTTGCCGGATAGGCCTCGGATGTCGCCATCATTTCCTCCGAAATGTTTGATTGTTATTTTTTGTAATTCGTAGATTTGTAGTGAGCAGATACGGGCCTGCTATTCGGCGGCTTGCATGAGCGCGCGCCGCCCACCAATCTCCGTCGTTATCAGCGCCGTGCATTCCATCAGCAGTCTGAGAAGTTTCGCTTCTCCGCCCTGAGCGAGCCGTTGCTCGGGAATCATCAAGCAGACGTCGCCGACGACCTCGCCTCCGGCGCCGAAGATCGGCGCTGCAAGGCCTGTTGCTCCCGGTATCAGCTGTCCGTTGGATGCGGCGCAGCCTTGCTGTTTGATTTTCTCCAACTCAAGCTCGAGCCGATACGGTTCGGTGATTGACGAACTCGTGACAGGCAACAGCCGCGTCCGTTCGATCACCGTTGCGATCTCGTCGGGCGAGAGAAAAGCCATGATCGCTAATCCCGGGGCTCCGACGTGAATGGGCAGCCATTGATTCAGCTCGATCGCGTAGCGGAGCGGGTGGGATGACTCGACGCTCGCGGCGTAGATCATTTGCTGGCGGGATCGGTCGTAGATTCCAAGCAGGGCCGTCTCATTGCAGGCATCAACCAGCCCGCGCATGTGTTTCAGTGCGACGCGCCTGATTGGCGCCTTTGCGGCTGCGATGTTGGACAACCGGTACAGCTCGACCCCGATCGAATAGCGCGATGTCGTTGGGTCCTGTCGCAGCATTCCCTCTTCGACCAACACGGACAACACGCGATGGGCCCCGCTGGGCGACATGCCGAGCGCCGCCGCCACTTCACGGACGCCAGCGCTCGCCGCCGGCTGTTCGATCAGCCAGCTCAATACCTTCAAAGCCTTGGCAACGGGATCTCGCGTCATGTTCTATCCAAGCGAACAGTTGACCCATCAAAGAGATCGCAACATGGGTCAGTGTCCCGCGTTCGTCAAGAGTGGTGGCCTTGACAAGATGACGTTGAGTTACATACCCTCCAATAGATAACGACTGTTCTGTATAACGGAACACATACCACGGGGAGGGTCCTATGTTTGCAGGCAAATGCTTTGAACCGGCTCCAGGCCCCCTGGGGACCTCGACGCGCTTTCAGGGTCTGTTTCGATCCGGGGCGCGCCGATGAAGCCGGCCCCCTTCATCTATCATCGGCCTGATTCCGTGACCGAAGCGGTCCGGCTCATGGGAACGATGGAAAATGCGAAAGTCCTGGCCGGCGGACAGTCGCTCGTTGCGATGATGAATTTTCGATACGCGATGCCGGACCACCTTGTGGACATCGCCCGGCTGTCGGAACTGCAGGGTATTACCGTCGACGATACCCAGGTGCGGATCGGCGCAATGACGCGCCAGCGTGAACTGGAATTCTCGCCGGTGCTCGCGAAGGCAGCACCGCTGTTCGAGGCGGGTCTGCGTCACGTCGGCCATCGACAGACTCGCAACCGCGGCACGATCGGCGGGAGTTTGGCGCATGCGGACCCGGCGGCTGAGCTGCCGGCGGTCTGCCTCGCTTACGACGCTGAGATCGAAATCGCCGGCCAAGCCGGATCTCGGCTCGTGCCCATGCAGGAGTTCGCCGCCGGGTTCATGTCCACCGCCGTGGGTTATGATGAGCTTCTCGTCGGTGTGCAGTTCAAGCGATGGCCGCAGGGTCATGGATATTCCTTCCAGGAATATGCGCGCCGGCATGGAGATTTCGCGGTGGTCGGGGTCGCGGCGCTTGTTAGCGTGGGTCCGGATCGGCTGATTCATCGAGCGTCTATTGTTCTGTGCGGCGTCGGCGAGCGGCCGCTGCGGCGCGGCGAGGCCGAGGCCACTTTAAGCGGCCAGCCCTTTGAGGAAAAAATGGTCCAGCGCGCAGCGCAGATTGCCGCCGCTGGTATCGAGCCATTTGAAGACATTCACGGTACGTCCGCCTATCGGCTGCATCTCGCACGTGTCCTCACGGAACGGGCGTTGCGCGAGGCAAGGACGCGCATCGAAGTGCTGAACGGATCGAAGCATGACTGACGCCTATTCCATCAACTTGACGGTCAATGGTCGGAAGCACTCCAACGTGGTTTCCGCGCGTACCACGCTTGCGGACTTTCTGCGGCACGGGCTCGGCCTGACCGGCACCCATCTGGGCTGCGAGCATGGTGTTTGTGGAGCCTGTACCGTGTTGATCGATGGTCGTTCGGCGCGCTCGTGTCTTACTTTTGCGGTCCAGGTGGACGGATGCAGCGTCACAACCGTGGAAGCTCTGAACGAGAACGGAAAACTGAATCCGCTTCAGGCGGCTTTCCAGGAGCATCACGGACTCCAATGCGGATTCTGCACACCCGGAATACTCATGAGCCTCACGGAACTCCTCGCCGACAACCCGGATCCAACCGAGTTGGAAGTTCGTGAGGTTCTTACCGGCCACCTTTGCCGGTGCACGGGCTATGTAGGTCCGGTAAAGGCCGCGCTCTCTGCGGCACGTGAGCTTCGCGAACGGGAAGGTGCGTGATGGGCGCACAGCATTTTGGCGCAAAGATTACCCGTTTCGAAGATCCGGCGCTGCTTTCCGGGAAAGGGCGTTATATCGACGATATTCGGGCGCCCGGCGCGCTCCATGCGTGCTTCCTGCGAAGTCCCCACGGTCATGCGAGAATACGTAGTATCGACGTCAGTGCAGCCCTGGCGCTGCCGGGCATTCATTCGGTCCTGACCGCGGCAGACCTGAGCGAGCAGATGCGAAACGTGCGCATGCCGCTGCTTCTGCCCAATGCGACGATGTCGACCCTGCGGACCCAGCACTGTTTGGCCGTGGACGAGGTGTGCTATGTGGGTCAAGCGCTCGCGGTGGTGCTTGCCGATAGTCGATACCTGGGAGAGGACGCGCTTGCTTATATCGACATCGACTACGAAGTGCTTCCGGCTATTAGCGATGTCAGGCAAGCGATAGAAAAGGATGCTCCCCGCGTTCACACCGACCTCGATGGCAATGTCGTCTCCGAATTCACGATGACCTATGGTGACGTCGATGCGGCATTCGCGTCCGCGCCGCACGTCTTCAGGGTATCTCTGTGGCAGCATCGCGGAGGCGGAATGGCCATGGAGCCGCGCGGTGTCCTCGCGCAACATGATGAAGTGAACGGTCAGTTCACCATCTGGGCGACAACGCAGACGCCTCACATTGCCAGACGCATGATGGCGGAGATCCTCGAGATGAGCCTCGAGGACATACGAATTGCCACCCCTGATGTAGGCGGTGGATTCGGCCCAAAGGCAATTTTCTATCCCGAGGATCCTGTCGTGGCTTTTGCCGCCCGCGCGACAGGTCGGCCGGTGAAGTTCATCGAGGATCGCCGTGAGCATTTCATGTGCGCGACCCAGGAGCGTGACCAGTATTGGGATGTGGAGATCGCGGTAACCGAAGAGGGACGCATCCTCGGTGTGCGCGGGAACATGCTGCATGATACGGGTGCCTACGTGCCATGGGGCATTATCATGCCCTATATCGCCGGCGCGACGATGCCCGGCCCCTATGTCATCCCGTCGTACCGGCTCGATTGCGTTGTGGCGTTCACGAACAAGGTTGCGACAACCCCGGTACGCGGCGCAGGGCGTCCGCAGGCCGTCTTTGCGATGGAACGCCTGCTCGATCGGGTATCCAGCGAACTTTCAATCGATCCGTCAGAACTTCGCCGACGAAACTACATTCAGCCGGAGCAGATGCCTTACTCGGTTGGGCTGACCTTTCGTGACGGAAAGCCCCTTATTTACGACAGCGGGAATTACCCTGAAGGGCATGACGCGGCCATTCGCTTAGCGGATTACGCGAACTTCAAGGATCGTCAACTCGAAGCGCGCCGTAACGGCAGGTACATCGGCATCGGTATCGCGTCCTATGTCGAAGGTACCGGCCTCGGACCGTTCGAAGGGGTGACGGTTCGGGTTCTGCCTGACGGAAAGGTTCGAGTTAAATCGGGCGCCACCAGCCAGGGGCAGGGCACGCGGACGACCCTGGCCCAGATCGTGGCAGATCGAATTGGATGCCGTCTTGAGGACGTCGCGGTTGTCATCGGAGACACCTCCGGCATTGCAAACGGAGTCGGCGCGTTCGCCAGTCGGCAGGCCGTTAACGCCGGCTCATCGGCGGCCATCGCCGGTGATGCCGTTCGAAGTCAAATCCTGAAAGTCGCGTCCCGTTCGCTCGGCATGCCCGAAACGGACATTGATCTCGAGGACGGATCCGCTGTCGGCCGGCTCGGCAATCGGCCTAGCGTCAGCTTCGGCGAACTCGCACGCCTGGCTCAGGGAATGCCGGGGTTTTCGATGGAGCCCGGCGAACCGGTCGGCCTGGAGCACACGGCGCATTTCGCGCCGCCTCAAGCCGCCTATTGCAGCGGAACGCACGTCGTGGAGGTTGAGGTCGATATCGGAACCGGCGCAGTATCCATTCTCCGATATTCGGTCGGCCACGATTGCGGAAAGATCATCAATCCCCTCATCGTGGACGGTCAAGTGCAAGGCGGCGTCGCCCACGGAATTGGCAACGCCTTGCTCGAATGGATGCGATACGACGAGAACGCGCAACCCCTGACGACCAGTTTTGCCGACTATCTGCTGCCGATGGCGACGGACGTTCCGGAGTGCAAAATCGCGCACGTTGAAACGGCCTCGCCTCTCAATCCCATCGGAGTGAAAGGTGCCGGCGAAGGTGGGACGATTCCAGCCGCAGCCGCGATCATAGCTGCGGTCGAGAATGCGCTGCAGCCTTTCGGCGTTCATTTCTCCGAAACGCCGATCATGCCGGATCGGATTGTAGAAGCCCTGACGAAAGCGGGAGCCTATGCGACGGCTGCCTGAAGCGAGTGATACCGCATGAAAATCCACAACGAGTTTTCGATTCCGCTTCCGCCGGCCGAGGCCTGGGTTTTGCTCAACGACATCCCCCGCGTTGCGCGATGCGCGCCGGGGGCTGAGCTGATCGAACAGAGAGACGATGGCAGCTTTGTAGGAACCATATCCGTCAGACTTGGCCCGATCCTCCTGAATTTCAAAGGCACCGTTGCCTATCGCGAGGTGGATGAGAAGGCCTATCGCGTCGTCGCCGAAGCAGCAGGAACCGAAACCAAGGCGCGAGGAACTGCGCGGGCAGAAGTCCTGTTCGCTCTTTCGGAGGCGCCGGGAGGAACACGCGTGAATGTCGATACCGACGTTCAGCTCGCAGGTTCAATCGCGCAATACGGACGGGGAGCCGCGGTCATCCAGAATACCGCACAGGTTATCATGGATCAGTTCGCGAAAAATTTCGCGCGGCAACTTCAGAGCCCGGAAGGCGACACTGGTAGTTCGGCCAAGCCGATCTCAGGCCTTAGCGTGCTGGTCAAGGGTGTCACAAAAACCATAACGGGTTGAGCGAGCATTGGAATCTTCCATGGAAAAATCAGCTTTCGTCGTTTCGCGCGAGAATGGCCCGAACGTAGCGACCGTAACTCTGGCGCGGCCCGAGTTGGGCAACAAACTGACGACGGAGGATATCCGCGCGCTTGGACAAGCCATCCTTTCCGCGGGGAGCGACCCTGACGTGAAGGCTGTTCTGGTCAAAGCCCAGGGTGACCAGTTCTGCATGGGACGCGACCCGGGCTCGGCCGCGTCAGGTCCTAAATCGGCGCTGCAAACTCGTACCTCCGTCACCGAGCCGATTCTGGGTCTTTACGCAGATCTCAGGGCCACGCCTGTGCCTGTCATTGCGGTTGTGCAGGGAGAGGCACGTGGCTTCGGCTGCGCTTTCGTCGGGCAATGTGATCTTGCGATCGCGGCGGATTCAGCGACCTTCTCGCTTCCCGAAATGGATACCAATCTTCCTCCGACCTTGGCGATCTCGGCCGTGCTCGGCAAAGTGCCGCCGAAGCGGCTGATGCATCTCGTCTATACGCGCGAGAAGATTCTGGCGAAGGAGGCACTTGAAATCGGGCTGTTGAGCGAGATGGTGCCGGCATCCGAACTCGACGCCGCTACCGCCAAGACGGTTTCGCGCATCGCCGATCGCAGTCGCCCGGCTTTGGAGGCAGTGAAGGAATACATGGGGATCGCTCCTCATCTCGATCCTGCAGCCGCCTCTCGATATGCCTCTGCTCTTCTTTCGGTCGTGCTGTCCTCAAATCGCTGACGCGCAGAATCTGTCTTTGCTGACTGCCCAACTTTGGCAGCCTTCCCGGGTGAAGTTGCCCGAATTCGAACATGGAGCAAGAAAATGAAGTTACGGCCGGAATTTGATACCGACGAGTTCAAAAAGGGACTCGAAATCAGAAAGGCGGTTCTCGGGGAAAAGGCAGTTGAACGGTCGCTGGCCAGCGCCACCGACATCTCGGCCCCATTGCAGCAGCTCGTGACGGAGTATTGCTGGGGCAACGTGTGGGCACGCCCGGGCCTTGAGCGCAGGGTCAGAAGTTTCCTCAATCTCGCCATGCTGACCGCCCTGAACCGCTCGCACGAACTGCGGCTTCATATCAAGGGAGCGCTCAACAACGGCGTGACGCGGGAGGAGATCCGCGAAGTATTCATCCAGGCCGCGATATATGTGGGCGTGCCCGCCGCGCTCGAGTCCACGCGCATCGCCGACGAGGTTTTCAAGGAGCTCGACCAGAACGGATCATAGCTATTTCGCAAAACTCTTCTTATCGTCCTTCATTCAACACGTTCAGGCCTGTCGATGATCTATTACAAGGGAAGCACGGCTGATTGCTCGCTTAACGTGGTCCGAGCAGGCCGGCGGGAAAAGCCGCTTGTCGTTTTCGTGCACGCGGTTGGCATGGACCTGACCTATTGGGGTCATCAGATAGAAGCGCTCGAAACTGACTACGACGTGGTGGCATATGATCTGCGGGGACACGGAAGCTCGACCATCTGCGGCACATATGACTTTCCGGCGCTGGCGAACGACCTCGCTTGCGTTGTCGCGCAGGCCCAGAACGGGCCCGCTCACGTCGTCGGCCTCTCGGTGGGCGGGATGATCGCGCAGACATTCGCGCTTTCCCGCCCCGATCTTGTCCGGTCACTGACGCTGATCGATACCGCTGCGACCTTCTCGGATCAAGTGCGATCGCTTCTTCGTGCGCGCGCGGACACGGTTCGGTTCTCCGGAATGGGCGCCATCGTGCGGCCAACGCTTGATCGCTGGTTCACTGCCGATTTCGCGGCCAGGCGACCGGACGCGATCGATCGTGTCGCGAAGACGTTGATTTCGACCGATGCTCGGGTTCACGCTGCGATGTGGGATACGATTGCTACGCTCGACATCGCACCGGCGCTCCATGCGCTGAGTGTTCCTGCGCTGGTTTTGGTCGGCGAGAAAGACCCGACAACCCCTCCGGACGCCGGACGTTTGATCGCGGAACGGATCCGCCAGGGTCGGTTCTCGATTCTTCCCGGGGTCTCGCACATAAGCCCACTTGAGGCGCCGAATCTCGTAAACCGCGAGCTGCTCGAATTTCTTGGCACCGGCTGGGGTTAAGCAAGAGCAAAAATCAGCGAGCTTTGAAAAGGTAGGTCGTCCGTTACTGGCGCGGCCCGCGGCTCAGCTCACCAGCCGCTCCCGGTTTTCCCAAAACGGCCTGCGCAGCTCGCGTTTGAGAATCTTTCCGGCTCCCGAAAGCGGCAACGGGTTCTCGCTGATCTCGATGCTGCGCGGGCATTTGTATCCGGCGATCAGCGTCTTGCAGAATTCGATCAGTTCGGGGGCCGAGACCTGCGCGCCGCTCCTGGAAACGACCGCGGTAATCCGATAGTCGGTCAGGTCGTCGGGCAGTTAAGCATTCTGCCATCCGGTCATGGCCGGTGCGGGTTGTTAACGGCCGCTAAATCAACCGCATCCCCTTCATGCTCGCATGGCCGTTCTTGCCGACGATGATGTGGTCATGCACGGAGATGCCGAGCGGCTTGGCGATATCGATGATGGCTTTGGTCATGTGAATATCCGCCTGCGACGGGGTCGGGTCGCCACTCGGATGATTGTGCACCAGAATCAGCGCGGTCGCGGATAATTCCAGCGCGCGTTTGATCACCTCGCGCGGATAGACCGGTGTGTGGTCCACGGTGCCGACCTGCTGCACCTCGTCCGATATCAGCTGGTTGCGCTTGTCGAGAAACAGCAGGCGAAACTGTTCCTTGTCGGCGAACGCCATGGTGGTCCGGCAATAGTCGATGACGTCATTCCATGACGACAATGCGGTGCGCGCTTTTAGCTCACCCTTTGTAATTCGACTTGCTGCGGCCGCGATCAGCTTGAGTTGGGTGATGGACGCATCACCCATTCCGGCGATTTCGTGCAGCCGTGTTTCGGGCGCGTGGATCACCTCGGCAAAGGAGCCGAATGTCTTGAGCAGCGATTTGGCCAGCGGCTTCATGTCGCGCCGTGGCTGGGCGGCGAACAGCACCATCTCCAGCAATTCGTAATCGCTCAACGCATCCGGTCCGGCGCTGTGAAAGCGCTCGCGCAGCCGCTCGCGGTGGCCGTGATAATGCGGCGTCTCGGGCTGATCTGGTGGGTCGCTGGCTTTGGTCGGCATCGGCACCAACATGCCGAGCCCGTGAGCTTTTGCAATCGCAAATTGGCGGATCGGCCGGCCCGGCCGGCAGAAATTATGTGGCCATAGCCTTTATTCGTTCTTTTGGTCTTCTCGATCTCTCTATTCGGCCACCGCAAGAAGGGCGGCGTCAGGCCGACTTTCTCGGCTCTCTCGCGATCGACATCCGCATAGATTGACGGGGCGCCGGTGCCGAACAAGATAAAGACATCTGCGAAGCGGGGGTCCTTGTTGGCGGCTCCGACGAGTGTCTTCGCCGCGCGTGCGAGCGCCTCGGAGCCAGGCCCGGCGCGATCCTGAAGCATCATCTCCGCGAGCACGGTTGTCGCCGTGACGCCGTCGATATGGTGGCTGTTCAAGGACGGCAATCAGGAAAAAATCGTTCCGGCATTGGACGCGACGGTGAAGGTCGTTGCGTCCAGGCCGGCGACAGGTACGATGTGTTCGATGCCGGGCGTTGTCATGATGATCTCGATCGCCTTCTTGACGACGGCTTCCGTGCGATCCAGCGTGGCGCCCGGTGGCAGTTGCACGACGGAAATGAGATAGCCCTGGTGTTGCTCCGGAATAAACCCGGCAGGCGCGCGGGCGAACTGGACGCCGGCGATACCGATCAGCGCCGCATAAGCCACCAGTACCACGCCGGTAACCTGGACGAGCCGCCGCGTCAGGATTTGAGATGTGCAAAAGCATGTCGTCGGCGATGGCTGCCGGATTCGAGAAAGGCGCCGCATGCGGTCGTCCAACGACAAATATGCATTAGCAGAATGCGGCGCACAAAGCCGAGAATGCCGCAGCTCGACGGGCGGCCTAACCAGCCGAAATTACGCCGTTGTCGGTGCCTTCTCGCCGTTGCGCTGCGACAGCGTGAACACCTCGACGCCGTTGGCAGTCACGCCGACCGAGTGCTCGAATTGCGCCGACAGCGAGCGGTCGCGCGTCACCGCGGTCCAGCCGTCGGACAGGATCTTCACATGCGGCTTGCCGAGGTTGATCATCGGTTCGATGGTGAAGAACATGCCGGGCTTGAGCGCCACGCCCTCGCCCGGCCGGCCGACATGGATGATGTTCGGTTCGTCATGGAACATGCGGCCGAGCCCATGGCCGCAGAAGTCGCGCACCACGCTCATGCCCTGCGGTTCCACGAAGCTCTGGATGGCGTAGCCGATATCGCCCGTGGTGGCGCCGGGCTTCACCGCGGCGATGCCACGCATCATGGCCTCGTACGTCACCTCGATCAGCCGTTCGGCCTTGCGGGCGATCGGGCCGATCGCGTACATGCGGCTGGAATCGCCATACCAGCCCTCGACGATAAAGGTCACGTCGATATTGACGATGTCCCCGTCCTTCAGCACCCGGTCTCCCGGCATGCCGTGGCAGACCACGTGATTGATCGACGTACAGGTCGAGTAGCGGTAGCCCCGATACATCAAGGTCGCGGGGTAGGCGTCATGGCTGAAGGCGAATTCGCGGACGAATTCGTCGATCCGCGACGTCGGCACGCCCGGCTTGACGATATCGGTGAGTTCATCGAGGCATTTTGCCACCAGCGCGCCGGCCTTGCGCATGCCGGCGAACCCGCTCGGCCCATGCAGCTTGATCTGGCCGGTTTTGCGCAGGGAGGTGTCGGTCGCTTCGATATAGCTCATGGAATGGATCATGGGTTGGCGGGCGGACGCCGCGATGGGGTGATTTGACAGCCTAATTTAATGATCCAGGCGATCAGCGCAAGCCGTAGTAGGCCTGATCCGGGCATCTACACGTGATAAGAGCGCCACCAAAATCGCCGGCGCACGTGCCTTTCCGCGGTCGCTTTTGGCGACCGCTACGGGCCGGTAGAATAATTGTATCGCAGACCTCTGCAACCTGCTGCGGCGGAATTACAGCGTCCGGTGCTGCGACAACGATGCTGACTCATCGATGTCCGCTAATTGCAAGCGAATGGTTGGTACTGTGTTAGCTGTACCCGATGTTATTTGTTTTTGTGATTTGATCGGCGCAATGGGTGCGACCATGGTGTTATGACGATGTTTCCAATACTCATCCTCAGGTTGTTATTTAAATAAACGATTTTTTTGAAGCAAAGCGTCGGCGCCCGCTGACGACGGAACGCCCGAGTACGATCTTCACAGACAGGAGGTTGCGATGGCTCAGCGCGGCGCCGATGCAGTGTCGACGGCGTTTCTCCAGTCCAGTGCCGTCGGGCAGAACGCAATCAAGGTTCGCATCCTTGTTGTAAGCGACGTCCGGCTCTATCGCGAGGCATTGGCCTCGCGCCTCGGTCAAGACGATCGTTTTGTGATCGTCGGCGCGGTCGGACTTGAGAGCGCCGTTCGCGAAGTCAACGGGCTCCAACCAAGCCTGGTCTTGCTCGATATCGGCGAATGGCATGGGCTCGATCTCGCCACGACGCTGCTGATGCAGCGGCCGGAACTTGTGATTGTTGCAATTGCGGTGCCGGAAATCGCCGGCCAGGCGATCGCCGCGATGTGGCGCGGCATCGCCGGTTTCGTTCCTCGCGACGGATCGATCGATGACGTCATCGCCGAACTCGACAGGCTGACGGCATGCGGCCGAAGCGAGCAGGTCGCCGCGCCTTCGGTGCAGCATAATGCGGTGAAGCCGGCCGTTGCGCCGCGTTCCCGGATTGGGGAACTGACGCCTCGCGAATGCGAAATCCTCGAAATGATCGAACTTGGCCTCTCCAACAAGGAGATCGCCCGTAACCTGCGTATCGAGGTCGGGACGGTGAAGAACCATGTTCACAACATTCTCGAGAAATTAAACGTCCAGCGCCGCAACCAGGCCGCGCATCGCGTGCGCGTCCGTAGCTGGTCGGAGGATGGAGACAATTAAATAAAGTATCCGCGAGCAGGGGGTGCTCGCGGAAAGGATGCTTGTTCTCGACTTGCAACTTACAGCAGCGGCTTACAATAGCCCTACGCTGCGCAGCTGGATCAGCCTCTGCAGCATTGCCGGATTGATGCTGAATCCCTGCTGGCCAAATTGGGGACCTGCGTCGAATGGCGCGAACCGTCCCATCTGACCGGCACCGTTGCCGATCGCTCCGCCGAGCGTCCCGCCCAGCACCCCGCCGATCGGCGGTGCCGCGCTGGCCGTCTGCATGGGACCCGGCTGCGGCGCGGCGGCCGTCAGTCCGGCGACTCTTTGCAGATCGGGAACGCCGGCTCCCTCGCGGGTCGGATCGCCAAGATACCGCACACCGGCGCTTGCAAGCAGGCCGAACAGTTGCGCGACGCGCTGCTCGTTCCGCACCCGTGTGCCATCTCGGAACAGCGGATGATGCGCCAGCAACAAGGCGCCCATGCCGGTAATGTGCGGGGTCGCCATCGAGGTGCCGTCCCAGGCTGCGTAGCCGCCGCCCGGTACTGTCGAGACGATCGCGACGCCAGGTCCGGCCACCGCCACCTGCGGACCGAAGCAGGTGAATTTGGCCGAGAACATGGAGCCCGCAACCAGGTTCGGAACCACGGTCTGCGCGTGATAGCTATCCGGCGGGAATTCGTCGAGCTTGCCGAGTGCCGAGACGGTCAGCACCGAGGGCTCCGTGCCCGGGAATTGCACCGGACCGCTGGAATTGCCGGCTGCGACGATGCAGGCGACGCCATGCTGGCGAACCTCGACCAGCTTGTGTGCGACCAGTTCGGAGGATTCGCTGCTTCCCAGACTGAGATTGACGATATCAAGCTGGCGCTCGATGCACTGATCCAGCGCATCGATCAGGTCGCTGAAGCGGCCGCCGGGGAATACTTTCAGCGCATGCACCTCGGCCATCGGCGCGAAGCCGCGGACACCTTTCAACTGATTGGAAGCCCCCGCGATGATGCCGGCGCAATGCGTGCCATGCGACATCGTATCCTTGTTCCAGCTTGCGCCGTCGCGGTTGTTGGTGAGATCCATGCCGAGCTTGACATGGCCGAGCTGCGGATGGGTGTTGTCGCAGCCGGAATCGACGATGCCGATCTTCACGCCTTGGCCGGTCAGCGACGGATCGATCTGGTCGAGCTTCATCAGGCGCTGGCCCCAGCCGAGCATGCCGGCTTGGGGAAAGCCCTGGAAGGTGTCGGTGAACGGCCGCAGTTGCAGCGTGTTGACGCCGTCGGAGAGGGCAGGCTGCTGGATCATCCGGTCCCAATAATCGGCCGCGGGTTTCACATAGATCGCCTGGACGGTTTCGATCGAGCCGCCGAACAGCGTGACCGTCACTTCGCCATTGTCGCCTGTCACGCCCTGCGCGGGGAATCCCAAGCCGTAAACATAGACGGTGGCCTTCGGCAGCGTCCGTCCGCCGGCTCCCACGACGCGAAGCTTGATGTCGATACCCACGCCGGGCAGCATGGTCATCTGGTCGAACGCCATGCTGACATCGTCGGCGTGGCGCAGCAGCGAGTCGCGTTCCACGATGACATTCGGCGGCGCGGATGCGCGGAGTGCCGCGCCGCGTCCCGGTTCCATCTCCGCCACGAGGATCTCCGGCGTGCCGCCGGTCACACCGCCGGCCGACAGCGCGCCAAAGCCACGCGGTTGCACACGCTTCACGATCCGGACGTCCGGCATGTTCGTCAGCGCGTTGGCAATGACATCGGCGGCCATGGGCTGGATGCCGGGCAGTGGCCGCGCCGCGACCAGGTAGCGCTCGCGTCGTACTGCTACCGTCGGTTCGACGGTGGCGCGAGGTGAAGTTGCGCCGTTGACGACGCCCGAAGCGGCGCCGTTGCCGTTCGTCGGTGTGCTCGGGTTACCATCGCCCGGGTTCGAGCCGGTGCTGTTGTTGTCGGCCATCGCAGTCTCTCCCTCGAAGTTGTCCGGCGGCCAGTCGATGCGCGCCGGACCCAGCGGTTACAGCGGGTTGAGCTTGGCGTTCCGTTCGATGATCAAGGAGGCGCCGAAGCGTGACTTTAATTGTTCAACGGCATCCGGAGTCAGGGTGACGACGAGGTGCGGTTGGTCGGGTCGACCGCCGCGCGCCACGATCGCCGTGTCCGGAAATCCCTGCAGCGTCTGTTCGAACGCTGCGAGATCGCCCGTCGCGGCGCTGCTGCGTGCCGCGACAAGGAACTGGTCGAGATCATTTTTATTAGCTGAGCCATTGGCCATGAATATCATCCTGGATTTGTGGACGCCCCTCCGGACGAACTATCGGTCCGCCCGGAAGGAAATAGCAATGCGCCAGGTCAGCCGAACGTGCCGCTACCGGTAAAAGGCGCCGGGATAGATCGAGGCGATCGGCACATTGGCGAGGCCATAGGGAACGAACTGCGGACCCGCATCGAACGGCAGGATGGCTCCGAGCGCGCCGCCCGCGACACGGCCGATGTTGGTGCCGGCATTGCGGTTGCCCAGCAATCCACCGAGCGCGCCGCCGCCAAGTCCTCCCAGCACGCTGCCGAGCGCGCCTCCCAGGAAGCCTTGCGGAGCGAACTGCGGACCGGCGTCGAACGGCAGCATGGTGGTGAATTGAGGAGGAGGACTGCCGATCGTGCGGCCCCAATTATTGGAGCCAATTGTGGGACTGATGGTGCTGGCCAGCGATTGCTGGCCCAGGATGTTGCTGAGCAAGCCTTGCGGGACAAATTGCGGTCCCGCTTCGAATGGCAGGATGGCTCCGAGGGCGCCACCCGCTGCACGGCCGATGTTGGTGCCGACATTGCGGTTGCCCAGCAATCCGCCGAGCGCGCCACCGCCAAGTCCTCCGAGCGCACTGCCGAGAAGGCCGCCGAAAATCCCTTGCGGCGCAAACTGCGGACCGGCGTCGAAGGGCAGGAAGCCAGGTTGGCCAAACTGGCCCACACCGGCTTGAGCGACCGGGTTCCCGCCATAGAGGTTGTTGGAGCGCGACAGAAGGTTGGAAAGAATACCTTGCGGATCGAATTGCGGGCCTGCGTCGAACGGCAGGAGACGTCCGAGCTGACCGGCCGCGCCGCCGATCGCTTGGCCGAGACCCTGATTGCCGAACGCGCCACCAATGGCGCCACCAAGCGGTGCGCCGACTTGTCCCAGCAGGTTGCCGAAGAAACCCTGCGGCATCATCTGCGGGCCTGCGTCGAAGGGCAGGAAGCGTCCGAGCTGACCGGCTGCGCCGCCGATCGCCTGTCCAAGTCCCTGATTGCCGAATGCGCCACCGATGGCACCGCCGAGCGGCGCACCGACTTGTCCCAGCAGGTTGCCGAAGAAACCCTGTGGAACCATTTGCGGACCCGCGTCGAACGGCAGGAAACGTCCGAGCTGGCTGGCCGCGCCGCCGATCGCCTGTCCAAGACCCTGATTACCGAACGCACCGCCGATGGCGCCGCCGAGCGGCGCACCGACTTGCCCGAGCAGGTTGCCGAAGAAACCCTGCGGCATCATCTGCGGACCCGCGTCGAACGGCAGGAAGCGTCCGAGCTGACTGGCCGCGCCGCCGATCGCCTGGCCGAGACCCTGATTACCGAACGCACCGCCGATGGCACCGCCGAGCGGCGCGCCGACCTGTCCAAGCAGGTTGCCGAAGAAACCCTGTGGCATCATCTGCGGACCGGCGTCGAACGGCAGGAACTGTCCGAGCTGACTGGCCACACCGCCGATCGCCTGTCCGAGACCCTGCTGACCGAACGCACCACCAACGATGCTGCCGAGCGGCGTGCCGAACTGACCCAGGAAGTTGCCGACCGCACCCTGCGGCATCATTTGCGGACCGGCGTCGAACGGCAGGAAGCTTCCCAGCTGGCCGGCAACGTTGCCGATCGTCTGGCCGAGGCCCTGCTGACCGAACGCGCCACCAATCGCGCCACCAAGCGGTCCGCCGAATTGTCCCAGGAAGTTGCCAACAGCACCTTGCGGGGCTAGCTGCTGCCCTGCCAGGAGGCCGAATGGCACCGAGGTCTGCATTGCTCCGTTCACTTGCGAGTCCATGTCTTCTTCCTCCTGGTCACGGTGATTTCACACGCTGCGATCGCGATCCTCAGCAACGAGCGGATCGATCGCTGTGCGCCGGCGACCATAGGTGCGGCACGCTTCGCAAGGGAATGGACCATTCGATATACAGAAGGCACATGCGGCGCAGCCGCACATCCAATTGCGATCGCGACACTTCAGTGAAGTAAAAAATTGAATCGAAATCGAGCCGTGGCGCGCAATGGAAAATTGTTCAGAAAATTGCTTGGGTTCACCGGGCGAGATCGCTGAAACGTGCTCCGCACAACGCCCATCGGCGTCAGCTTGGAACCTCGACGACCGTCTCGACCGGAAGTGCGCCGCCGCGGACGCGGATTTCGCGCACCGGATAGGGCACACGGATGCCTTCGCGCTTGAAGGCGTCCCATAGCGCCAGCATCACATCGCTCTTCACGTTGTCCATGCCGTCAGGGTCGGCGATCCAGAAGGTAAGAGAGAACTTCATTCCGGCCTCGGTGAATTCGGTCAGGATGCAGTTCGGCGGTTTGCTCTTGATTGCGCGCGGCGCGGCCGCGGCGATGTCGATGGCGAGCTTGCAGACCAGCCGCGGGTCGGCGTCGTAATTGGTGCCGAAGCTGACCTTCACCAGCGTGTTCTTGTCGGTGTAGGTCCAGTTCACGACCTTCTGCGTCACCAGGTCTTCGTTGGGGATCAGGAATTCGCGGCCGTCGCCGGCGGCGACGGAAATATAGCGCGTGTTCATCGCGCTGATGCGCCCCGAACTGTCGCCGATGGTGACGAGGTCGCCCGGCTTCACCGATTTGTCCACGAGCAGAATGATGCCGCTGATGAAATTGGCGACGATCTTTTGCAGACCGAAGCCGATACCGACACCGGCAGCACCCGAGAACACCGCCAGCGCCGAAAGGTTGATGCCGACCGCGCTCATCGCGACCGTCACCGCGAATATCATCAGCCCGACCCGGACCATCTTGACCAGCAGCACCTGGATCGACGGCGTCAGGTCGCCGGAGCGCGTGATCCGGCTTTCGACGAACTTACTGGCGATATGGGTCAACCACAGCGCAATGATCAGCACCACGCCGAGCTTGATCACGAGCAGCGGCGTCAGCCGCAGGTCCCCCAGCACGATCGAAACCGAGTCGAGCGCGTCGATGACCGGCTCAAGCTGGCCGATAATGCTCAGCGCCGCGACCAGCCACGCCGCCACCGACAACAGCTTGACGATGAAAGCATTGCGAATGACCGACGTTACGAGTCGAATGGCCAGCCAGGCGAGCGCAAGCTTGGCGGCGACGATGAGCAGGTAACTGCGGCTCGGCCAGGTCGAGTGGTACATCGCGACGCGCTCGGCGATCACCAGGATCGCGAACACCGCGGTGGAAGCGCTGCTGACCAGCACGCGGGCGAAGTGCCGCAACGGCACCGGCCAGCGCATCGCCAGCGAGGTCATGTCGACCCGCGCGCGAATGGCGGCGTCGGCCGCATAGGCGATCCCGGCGGCAGCCAGGATCAGGCCGAACTGGAAATAGAACCAGGGTGACGCAACCTCGGCCCCGACCGAACGGGCGGAGGAGACCAGAAACCCGGTGATGTCAGTCAGGTCCATCTGAAAAATCTCATCTCAAGGCGGATTATCTGCAAACCTGATTCGAGTATCCGGCAGATTTCCATAATCGCAGCGCCGATACCATCGGTACGCCACCAGTGATGTCGAACAGGGCCCGTAAATCGGGCACATTGCCGCTATCGGCAGAAATGGGTTGGCGGCGAAGTGTGGCGGCGATAAGGATGCATTTGCAAGTATTTGCTCTGGTTTGCGGAGGTTCATGGCTTCTCTCGATTCGGTCAGCATCGCGATTCTGCTCGGCTCTGTTCTGGTGATGGCCGGCATCCTGTCGAGCCTGCTCGCGCTGCGCTTCGGCGCCCCGTTGCTACTGGTGTTTCTCTTGATCGGCATGCTGGCCGGCGACGCCGGTCCGGGCCAGCTCCGGTTCGACGACGTACGCACCACCTACCTGGTCGGATCGGTGGCGCTGGCGCTGATCCTGTTCGATGGCGGCCTGAAGACGCGGTTTCAAAGCATCCGCGCGGTGCTGGCGCCATCGATGGTGCTGGCGACCGTGGGCGTGCTGCTGACAGCCGTGATCACCGCCCCGGTAGCCAAATATGCGCTGGATCTGAATTGGACCGAAGCGCTGCTGGTGGGCGCGGTGGTGGCCTCGACCGACGCCGCGGCGGTGTTTCTCCTGGTGCACGCGCAGGGCCTGCGGCTGCGTCCCCGTGTCGGCGCGACGCTGGAGGCCGAATCGGGCACCAACGATCCGTTCGCAGTATTTCTCACGCTGATGCTGGTCGAACTGATATCGATCGGCGAGAGTTCGCTCTGGCATGTGGCGCTGGAATTCGCCCGCGAGGCCGTACTCGGCGCCATCATCGGCGTGATCGGCGGTCGCCTGATGGTGCTGGCGCTCAATCGGGTGGCGCTGCCGCAGGGCCTGCACGCACCGTTCGTCGTCACCGCGGCGCTGGTGATTTTCGGCGTGGCGCAGATCATGCACGCTTCGGGGTTTCTCGCGGTCTATCTCGCCGGCATCATCGTCGGCAACCGGCCGACGCGGGCGCATAATTCGGTGGTGACGTTTCTCGACGCCGTGACCTGGCTGGCGCAGATCGTGATGTTCGTGCTGCTCGGGCTCCTGGTCTCGCCGCAGCGGCTGGTCGTCAGTGTCGTTCCGGCCGTGATCGTGGCGCTGGTGCTGATGCTGGTGGCGCGGCCGGTCATGGTGTTCCTGTGTCTGGCGCCGTTCCGGTTCAATTGGCGGGAAAAGCTCTTCATCGCCTGGACCGGCTTGCGCGGCGCGGTCGCGATCTTCCTGGCGTCGATTCCGATGCTGGTCGGACTGTCGCACGCCTATCTCTATTTCGACGTCGCCTTTGTCGTCGTCATCATCTCGCTGTTGCTGCAGGGCTGGACGCTGGCGCCGGCGGCGCGGCGGCTTCATGTGGCGCTGCCGCGTGCCGATCGCGGGCCGCGGCGCGTCGAGCTTGATCTGCCCGGCCAGCTCGAGCAGCAGCTCGTCGGCTATCCCGTCCGTGCCAAAAGCCTGTATTTCCGCCGCGGCCTCATTCCGTCCTGGTCGAAGCCGACGCTGGTGATCCGCGACGAGCGGATTCTTTCACCCGCCGAGGCCGACCCGATCGAACCGGGCGACTACATCTACCTGCTGGCGCCGCCGCAAAAAGCCGAAGCGCTGGATCGCTTCTTTGTCGACATGCAGCCGGGCACGGTACCCGATCCGCATCTCCTCGGCGATTTTACGGTATCGGGCGAGGTCACCCTCGGCGACCTCGCGGCGACCTATGGCGTGACGGCGGATGCCGAGCAGTCGAAATTGACACTGGCGGATTATTTCGACATCCATCTCGATCATGCGCCGAAAGAAGGCGCGACGCTCGGGCTCGACCCGATCGTGCTGGTGGCGCGCACCATCAGCGGCGGCCGGGTCAATGTCGTCGGATTGAGGCTGCCGGAAGAAGAGGAAGAAAGCGCGCTCCCGACGCGCATGGCGTCGTTCAAGCGCAAGCTGGCGGAGGTCTGGTCGTCGGTCGCCGGGGTTTAGGCCGCTCGCTCATAGGGGCCGAAGTCACCCGTTGCCCCGGTCAAAGTCCCGATTTTACGAAACATTCAGCAATTCCCGATAGCAATACTGGTCGGCCTAGAACAGCCCCCGAAACGCTCAGGATGAGCGATGCTGAATGCAGAACTATCGATCGTCGACGAAGTCGAAGCGGCGGTTAGCGCCGGATCCGCGGAAAAGCGCCTGGAAACGATCAAGCGCGTCACCGATCTTTTTTTGTCGTCCGCGGGCAAATTCAATCACGAGCAAATCGAGCTGTTCGATGATGTGCTCGAGCGCCTCATAACGACGATCGAGCTGCGGGCGATCGCCGACGTCAGTTCTCGCATCGCCCTTGCCGAGTTGAGCGCCCAACTTGCCCCGGTTGCGCAAGCGCCGTCCTCGGTCGTCCGCCGCTTGGCCCGGCACGATGAGATTACGGTCGCCGGGCCGGTGTTGACGGAATCGGCGCGCCTGAGCTCGGAAGATCTGATTGAAATAGCGCAAACGAAGGGCGAGCAGCATCTGCTGGCCATCTCGGGGCGCTGGTGGCTGAAAGAAGTCGTCACCGACGTGCTGTTGGCACGGCGATACCCGTCCGTGAGCCGCCGGATCGTCAACAATCCCGGCGCGCGGGTTTCCGCGGCCGGGTTTGCCATTGTTGTCGCACAGGCCGAATCCGATCCCGAACTTGCCATCGAAACCGGGATTCGGGTCGATTTGCCGCCGGAACTCAGGGATCAATTGTTGCGCAATGCGACGGAGGCTGTCCGGTCGCGGCTGCTGGAGCGCGCGCCGCCTCACATTTTTGACGAGATCCGACGGGCGATTGCAGCCGTCTCGGCGAGCGTCAATCGCGAAATGTCCAAGATCCGCGACTTTACCGCGGCCAAGCAATTCGTGGCCTTGCTGAAGAAAAATGACGAACTCGACGAAGCGACCCTGTTCGGATTTGCCAAGCAGCGACAATATGAGGAAACCGTCGCTGCGCTCGCTATACTGGCGCAATCCTCCATCGAGGTCATCCGTCCATTGATGCAAAGCCTGCGCGACGACGGCATTCTGGTGCCTTGCAAAGCCGCGGGGCTTGGCTGGGAGACCGTCAGCGCGGTGCTGGAGAGCCGGTTTGCGAGCGGCTCGATGGGGCGACATGAACTGGCCCAAGCCAAAAGCCAGTTCGCCAGAATAACACCTGAAAACGCCCGCCGTCTGCTCAGGTTCTGGCAGGTGCGATCGGTATCTTCGCCCTCGCGTCCGAATTGAGCCGGCGATCACGGTCCGATGTCATGCGGAGCTGCTTCGGCTATTTAGCATCCTGTTAATATTAGGCCGGCAACGCAGAGGGGATTTCATCAATTGTTGATTGTATTGTCGTTCCAATACCACGGCAGTTACTGAAGGAATCCCGTACACGTAGGTCAACGCGAAAAATCGAGCTCGTTGGATGGCTGAGCCAAGGTCGCTTCTGGCGGAACTGGAAGATGCGGTATCCAGAGGAACGGCCGAAAGCTGTTTGCAGGCTTTGTGGCATGCAACCGACATTCTCATTGCTGGCCGGTATTCCGAAGATCAGATTTGGACTTTCGGCGAAGTCATAGGGCTGCTGGCGCAAGAAATTGAAGTGGCCGCGCGCGTCAGGCTCGCAAATAGGCTCGCTCCCAGCAACAATGCGCCGATCCAGGTGATCAAGAAACTTGCTTTTGACGATTCGATCGAAGTTGCAGGTCCCGTCCTTCGGCAGTCCGGGCGACTTGATGCCAAAACGCTGATTGCAAATGCAAGATCGAAAAGCCAACAGCATCTCCTTGCCATTTCAAAACGGTCATTCATCTCCGATGACGTGACCGACGTTCTGGTCGTGCGCGGCACAGAAGAGGTTGTGGCTTCTGTCGCAGCGAATGATGGTGCGCGGCTTTCGAAATTCGGCTTTCTGCACCTTGTAAAGCGTTCCGAGGATGACTTCATCCTTGCCGAGAATCTTGGTCTGCGCAAAGACATTCCCCGCCATCTCTTTCAACAATTGATTTCGAAGGCGTCCGATGAGGTCAAAAGCAAACTCGAGCGGGAGCGTCCCGAGATGGTGAGCCAGATTCAAACCGTGGTGACCGATGTCACCGGCAAGCTTCACGCACAGTTTGGGCCGGCATCCAAGAATTACTTTGCCGCTAAGCGCATTGTCGGCAAACTGCATCAGGACGGCAGTCTGAACGAAGACAAGATCTTCGAGTTCGCCCATTCCCTCAAATTCGACGAGACCACAGTCGCCTTGTCTTTGTTATGCCATTTGCCGATCGACGTCGTCGAACGGGCCCTGGTCGACAAAAACCGAGAAACGATCCGGATACTGGCAAAGGCTCTGGATTTGTCGTGGACGACGACCATGTCGCTGCTGTTTCTCGGCGCAGACAATTATCGGATTACCGTGCGAGACCTGGACGGCTTGAAGAGCGATTTCGGCCGGTTGAATGTCGAGACATCAAGACAAGTCTTGAAAGTTTATCAGTCCCGCAAGGAGGCCGTGGATGGTTCCGGCCTCCGCCGCTTGCCGCAACTGCACACCCACTAAGGCCGCCAAGTGAAATAGAGGAACCGCTTTAACCGCTGGATGCACGATCCCATACTCGGCGTGCTGGTCGATCATACAAAGACATGACCGGGAGTGAATATGTAGTTCCGGACGTCGAACGGCGATCGTCAACCGCCCGTCAACACCTTGACGCCACCGAATGCCGTCACCTGGCCGCGTCGCAGCATCACAATTTGGGTCGCGAGCTGGCGCAGTTCCGCAGCGTCGTGGCTGACATAGACCATGGGCACGCCGGCTTCGTCGCGCAGCCGCACCAGATAGGGCAGGATCTCCAATTTGCGCTCTTCATCCAGCGATCCCAGCGGCTCGTCCAGCAGCAGCAATCTCGGCTTTGACAATAGCGCGCGGCCGAGCGCGACGCGCTGGCGCTCCCCGCCCGAGAGCTGGCCGGGTCGGCGGTCCAGCAGGCCGCCGATATCCAGCAGGTCCGTGACGCGCGACCGCTGGGCTGTATCCTCGGCAAGTCCGTTCATGCGACGTCCGTAATCCAGATTTTGCGCCACGTTAAGATGCGGAAACAGCCGCGCATCCTGGAACACATAGCCGATCCGGCGACGATGCGGCGGGACGTGGATGCGCCTGGAGGTATCGTCGAGCGTTTCATCGTCGATCGAGATGGTGCCGCGATCGGGTCGCAGCAATCCTGCGATCATGTTGATCAGCGACGTCTTGCCGGCGCCCGAGGCGCCGAACAGGCCGGTAACGCGGCCCTCGCTCACGAAGGAAGCTTGCAGCGAGAATTCGCCGAGCTGTTTGGTGACGTCAACGCGCAGCATGATCAGTTTCCATGCAGCCGCCGCACGGCGCGCCGGGCGAACCACTCGGATGCGATCAGCGCGCCCATCGCGATGATGATGGAGATGACCACCAGCCGGAGCGCCGCGGCATCGCCATCCGGCGTCTGGATCAGCGAATAGATCGCCGACGAAATCGTCTGGGTCTCGCCGGGAATATTGGACACGAAGGTAATGGTCGCGCCGAATTCGCCGATCGCCTTGGCGAAACCGAGCACCATGCCGGCCAGCACGCCCGGCAGCGCCAGCGGCAACGTCACCGTCGCGAATACCTGCCACGGTGCCGCGCCCAGCGTGCCCGCGGCCTGTTCCAGCCGGCGGTCGACGGCTTCAATCGACAGCCGGATCGGCCGCACCAGCAACGGAAACGACATCACGCCGCAGGCCAGCGCCGCGCCGGTCCAGCGAAATGCGAACACGATGCCGAGGTGGTCCGCAAGCCAGGCGCCGACCAGGCCGCGCCGGCCGAATGTCAGCAGCAGCAGGTAGCCGGTGACGACCGGCGGCAGCACCAGCGGCAAGTGGATCAGCGCGTCGACGACGGACTTGCCCCAGAAATCGCGCCGCGCCAGCAGCCACGCAATCGCGATTCCAAGCGGCGTTGCCACCAGGGTCGCGATGACCGCGACCCGCAACGACAGCAGGATCGCCGTCCACTCGGTGGGCGAAATGTCGAGCACGCGGTTCAGGTCGTTGGGCTCACCAGGAACCTGAAGCCGTATTTTTCGAAGATGGTCTTCGCCGCCGATGAGCGCAGGAACGCGAGATAGTCGGAAGTCTCGGTCTTCGCATTTGTGGTCGCAGCGACCGGATAGATGATCGCCGGATGCGAATCCGCCGGGAAAGTGCCGACGATCTTGACGCCGGGCTCGACCTTGGCGTCGGTGGAATAGACGATGCCGAGCACCGCCTCGCCACGCGCCACCAGCGTCAGCGCGGCGCGTACGCTTTCGGCCATCGCGAATTTCGGCTCGGCGGCCTGCCACGCCCCGAGCTGTTCCAGCGCTGCCTTGGCGTATTTGCCGACCGGAACTGCCTTCACGTCGCCGGTGGCGACCCTGCCGTCGCCGGCGAGCTTTGCCAGGTCAAAGCCCGGTGCGATCGTGACCTTGTCGATCTTCGAATCCTTCGGCGCGATCAGCACGATGCTGTTGCCCAACAGATTGACCCGCGTCGGCTCGTTGATGGTCTTTTTGCCGATCGCATAGTCCATCCAGTCGGTGTCGGCGGAGACGAACACGTCGGCCGGTGCGCCCTGTTCGATCTGCTTTGCCAACGTCGAGCTTGCAGCATAGCTCGCCGTGACCTTGACGCCGGTCTTCGCGGTATAGGCGGTGTTGACGTCATCGAGCGCATTCTTCATCGAGGCCGCGGCGAATACCGTAAGGCTCTTCTCCTGCGCAAGCGCAGGCGACCAGGCCGATCCGAACAGAATGGTGAAAGCGGCAAAAATTCCGGCAAGACGATGCATAATGGCGCTCCGTGCATGTTCGCAGCGCGCTTGTTGCGCGCGCAAATCAGGCGTTGATTGGTGTGAGTGCGACAGGCGGAAGCGCCGTTCCGGCAATCCGGAGGATTTACGATCCGTCCGGACATCGCTTGCCGAAAACAATAGCAGGCCGAGCGGCTTGTTCAAAGGCTTCCTTTGTCTATTCGGACGGCAGGATCGCGATCGATACCGAATCCTCCTTGATGCCGCTGACCTGCAGTACGAACGGGCTTGCCGAGATTTCGTACTTCACGGTCTTGCGGATGCCATCGCAATCGGTGGCGCCGCTAAAGGCCTTGGGCTTCAGAAAATGGCCGTCCTGCACCAAATCGACCCAGCCGCCGGCGGACAGGCTGATGGTGTAGAGGCCGGCCTTGGGCACGGTCCTGAAACTGGCAAAACCCGCAAACGTGCCCTCCTTCAGGGCGCGCTCGGGCGGCGAAGGCAAATTGGCCCCGGCGGGCGCCTGTAATGCGAGCGTAATGCCGCTTGAGGGCAGGGCGTTCAATTCGGTGCCTGAGGCGAGCTTGGCGCGATCGGGCGCGATCAACGCCGCGCGCTCGCGGTCGATCGGCCATTTGAATTTGTCGCAGCCGCTCGGCTCTTCCGCCGCCCATGCCGGAGCGGCTCCGAGCAGCGCCAGCGTAATGATGAGAGGTGCCCGCATCGTCAGTCGACCGCGATCATGACGTCGGAGGCCTTGATCACCACGGTAACCGCGCCCTTGGCCTTGATGCCGAGGTCGTCGACGGCCTCGTTGGTGATCGAAGATGTCACGATCTGGCCGTTGCCGATATCGACACGGACATGCGAAGTGGTCGCGCCCTTGTTCACTTCGACGACGGTGCCCCTGATCTGGTTGCGTGCACTGATGCGCATGATGGTCCTCACAATATTATGGCGTACGCAGTCACCCCGCGCACTTGCTGGCTGTTTGATCGAAATGAGATGGCGGGACCGTCGTCCCAATCGAGCCGTGTGCTTACGGCGCAACAGCACTTCATATTAGCGCATTTCGCAGCCGCCGGAATAGCCGCGCGGATAGCGTATGGGCGTGCGCTATGGCTTCGCATCCGGAGCGGCCAGTACCTGTTTGCAGGCGGCCGGCAATTGCGCCAGCGTCATCGGCGGTTTCGGCTTCGGCGGTACTTTTGGCGGCTTCGGGTGAAGCACCGAATCCTTGAACCAATAAGCGAAATCGCCGGCGCTGCAGCCCTCGCTCTCCGGCGGCGCCGGCTGGCTTTCGCATTCGCCGCTGCCCGGCGGACATTTGATGCGGATATGGAAATGATAGTCGTGGCCGTACATCGGCCGCACCTTGGAGAGCCAGCTGCGATCGCCCTTGGCGTCGCGGCACAGCGCCTTCTTGATCGCGGCATTGACGAAGATGCGTTGCACGCTCGGCTCCTGCGCGGCATCACGGATCACGGCGAGATGGCCCCGCGTCCAGACATGGGTATCGACGTCGAGCCGGTCCGAACGCACCATCATGACCGCCGACATCTCCTCGCGCTCGTTGCGCGACAATTGCCGGTTCGGCATCGGCGTCAGCCAGATATCGGCATCGAGCCCGACCTGATGGCTGGCGTGACCGGTGAACATCGGGCCGCCGCGCGGCTGTGACATGTCGCCGACCAGTATCCCCGGCCAGCCTGCATCCTTGTGCGCCTTGGCCGCCAGCCGCTTGACCAGCGCGACCATGTCCGGATGCGCCCAGTAACGGTTGCGCGACAGCCGCATCACCTGCCAGGTGTCGCCGTTGATCGGCAAGCCTTCCGCACCCGCAATGCAACCCTTGGCGTAAAACCCAACCACGCGCGTCGGCATCGCCGCCGGCAATACCTTGCGGCCGAACAGTTCCTTTGCGCCGATCTTGGGATCGTTGGGATTGGCCAGCGGCGGCAGCGGCTTTGGCGCGACGCTGCCCTTGTCCTGCGCCAGTGCGATGCCCTGCGCCGCGACTGTGGCACTGAGGACGGCTGCGAAAGCGATGAGGCTGAGAATCGGGCGGCGGGTCATCGGGTCACTCTATCGCGCAAGCGTAGCACGGGAAACGAGCCATGGGGATAAGCGCCGTTCGCAATTGCTTGATCTCCTGCATCGGATTTTAGCGAAGGCCTGTGGTGGCGGGTAAGATTAACCGCGGCCGGTTGCGCCCGCACGCCATCCCGATCTTTACAGCGCGCATTCCGCAACGACATCATGCCGCCAACAAAAAATCCGGCAACAGGGCGCGATCATGGAACGGCGGTCAGGCCGACGGCTCGCCAGGCTGATATTGGCGGCGGCCATTGTCATGGCGGGCTTGGCCGTGATGCCGGCGCGTGCGGGTGTCGTGGTCCGGATCGACAAATCATCCCAGAGCATGGCGGTAAGCGTCGATGGCGCGATGCGCTACAACTGGCCGGTTTCGACCGGCCGTCGCGGCTATGGCACGCCCGTCGGTGTATTCCACCCGCAAATGATGGCGCGGCGCTGGTTCTCGCGCAAATATTACAATTCGCCGATGCCGCATTCGATCTTCTTTCATCGTGGTTACGCCATTCATGGCACCAGCGATATCTGGCGGCTCGGTGGCCCCGCGTCGCATGGCTGCGTCCGCTTGCATCCATCGCATGCGGCAGCGCTGTTCGCATTGGTCGAGCGCAATGGGCCGCGTAATACGCGGATCGTGATATCGAACTAGCGCCAAGCCGCGGACTGTCCTTAACGGTTCGATAACCCTCTCGATCATTGACGAATCTTCGTGCGCCAATACGCGAAGCCCGCGTATTCATTGGGCAATCCCGGCTTGCGTCGCATTCCGTTCACGGAATGCGATCGATTTTGCCGCGCGGCTTCGCGGGCGTTGTCAATCGCGCTGCATAAGACGGCGTTGGCCTCGCGGATGTATGCGAACCAGCCTCATAAAAAGGCAGCCGCATGTAAAAACCGTCGCGGCGGCACCCCGCCACAGATTCCTCGGTGGGCAAGAGATACCATTTTTTCAGACACTTATCGGAGAACGGAACCAAGCAGAAGGCGAGTGGGGCGTAGCAATGCCGAAAATCCGGCGCAAGACACCGAAAAAACTGAAGCATGCGGCGATCACTCGCATTCCCGGCCGGCCAGCGAAGCCCAGCCCGAAGCTTTCCGGCGGCAACAGCCGGCGGGTGTCGGCCGAGATCGGCGAAATGGTTCGCAAGCGCGCCGAGGCCGAGGCCGCGATTGCGGATGCGCGAAAATCCCACGAGCGTCTGCGCGAGGCGATCGACATCCTGCCTCAGGGCATTGTGTTTCTCGACGCCGAAGGTCGCTACATCCTCTGGAACAAGAAATATTCCGAAATTTACAATCGCAGCTCGGATCTCTTCCAGCCGGGCGCCCGGCTGGAGGATACCATCCGCATCGGTGTCGAGCGCGGCGGTTATCCGGAAGCGATCGGCCGCGAGGAAGACTGGATCGCCGAACGGCTCACCAAGCTCTATCAGCCCGGCGAACGCCATGAACAGGTGCTGGCCGACGGCCGCGTCATCCTGATCGAAGAGCGGCTGACCGAGGATGGCGGCATCATCGGCCTGCGCGTCGACATCACCGAGCTAAAACAGCGCGAGGCCTCGTTCCGGCTGCTGTTCGATTCCAATCCTGTTCCCATGATCATCTGCGCGCTCGACGACGAGCGCATCCTTGGCGTCAACGATGCCGCGGTCGCGCATTACGGCTACAGCCGCGCCGAGTTCGAAAAGCTCACCATCCGCAGCGTCCAGGCCTTCGAATCCGAACTGCCCTGGGCCGGCGACCGCTCCAGCGACGAGCAGACGGCGCGGACCTGGAAGCATGTCAGGGCCGACGGTACGCTGATTGATCTGGCGATCTATTCGCGCCAACTGGTCTATAACGAGCAGCCCGCGATGTTGCTGGCGCTAATGGATATCACCGAGCGCAAGCGTGCCGAGGCGCGGCTCGCCTTCATGGCCCAGCATGACGGCCTGACCGGACTGCCGAACCGCACCCTGCTGCGCCAGCACATGGACGAGATTTTGCAGCATACCCGGCGCAGCTCCGACAAGGCTGCGGTGCTGGTGCTCGGCCTCGACAATTTCAAGGCGGTCAACGACGCGCTGGGCCATGGCGTCGGCGACAAGCTGTTGCGCGGCGTCGCCAAGCGGCTGCGCTCGACGCTGCGCGAGGAAGATACACTTGCCCGGCTCAACTCCGACGAATTCGCAATCATCCAAACCGGACTGACGCGGCCCGAGGATGCGGTGCTGCTGGCGCGGCGGTTGCTGGAGGCGATCGCCGATCCCTTCCTGCTCGATGGCCATTCCGTCGTGATCGGCGCCAGCATCGGTATTGCGATGGCGCCCGGCGACGGCGAGGAGTCCGAGAAGCTCCTGAAGAATGCCGACATGGCGCTGTCCCGTGCCAAGAACGATTCGCGCGGTACTTTCAGCTTCTTCGAATCCGGAATGGACGCGCGCGCCCAGAGCCGCCGCAAGATCGAGCTCGAGCTCCGCGACGCGATCCAGAACGACGTGCTGCGACCGCATTACCAACCGCTGATCGATCTTTCGACCGGACGCATCACCGGCTTCGAGGCGCTGGTGCGCTGGCCGCATCCCGAACGCGGCATGGTCTCGCCGGCCGAATTCATCCCTGTTGCCGAAGACACCGGCCTGATCAATGCGCTCGGTGGACTGATGCTGCGCCACGCCTGCAAGGATGCTGCGCTCTGGCCCGATGACGTCCGTGTCGCGGTCAACCTGTCGCCGCTGCAGTTTCGCGGCGGCAATTTGTTGTCGGTGGTGATGGATGCCCTCAGGCAATCCGGCCTGCCGCCGAAGCGGCTGGAACTGGAAATCACCGAGACCTTGCTTTTGGAAAAGAGCAGCCAGGTGCTCGCGACGCTGCATGCGTTGCGCGCGCTCGGCGTACGGATTTCGATGGACGATTTCGGTACCGGCTATTCCAGCCTGAGCTATCTCAGAAGCTTTCCATTCGACAAGATCAAGATCGACCAGTCATTCGTGCGCGACCTCGGCGCCAATCCCGACGCGCAGGCGATCGTGCGCTCGATCATCAGCCTCGGCATGGGGCTCGGCGTGACGATCACGGCCGAAGGCGTCGAGACCGAAGCCGAACTGAGCTGCCTGCGCTCCGAGGGCTGCCACGAAGGCCAGGGCTTCCTGTTCAGCCGCGCCCGCCCCAACGCCGAGATCGTCAATTTGTTGAAAGCGCAGCGCGGCGCGGATTTCGTTCCGCCGGTGGAGCCCGACGAGACCGCGCTGGTGGCGTGAGAATACAAAAGCCGTCATTGCGAGCGAAGCGAAGCAATCCAGAGCTGTGGACATGACTTTGGATTGCTTCGTCGCTGTGCTCCTCGCAATGACGAGGAGCGAAGCGTAGCCCGGATGAGCGAAGCGACATCCGGGTCGGTGTCTCGTTCGTTCCAGGATGTCGCTTCGCTCATCCGGGCTTCTGTAACGGGCCTCGATTAGTCAATCCCTTTTTGCGTCATCCACTCGCCGGGGACTTGCTTCTGTACGGGATCGGCGCAGGGCCGTC
>LNAP01000771.1_pt2 | contig 53317 bp, 50 predicted proteins | sample 602601 | NCBI WGS metagenome assembly LNAP01 (sample SAMN02440304, study PRJNA202911) | soil metagenome | biome: Subtropical and temperate rainforests or woodlands; isolation source: soil samples (1 kg each in a 20% v/v slurry with milli Q water) were... ...
CAGCAGACATCCCTGCGCCTTTAACTGCTCGTTGGCGACCAGGAAGGCTTCGCTGATCTTTGGGTTTAGGTTGTCGCCAAAGTGATTTTGCGGGACGCCAAGACACAATCGGTCAAGACGGGCGCCGGAGCGGCGAGGCTGGTAACCGCAGCCGAATAGAACCGAGGATATCGTTTTGAAAGCCAGCAGAGCGTCCTTTGCCGACCGGGTGAGTAGCCCGATTGAGTCAACGCGCGGGTCCAGGGGAAATGCGCCGTCGGTGGGCCATAGCCCGGTGGTCGTCTTCAGTCCGAAGACCCCGTTGAAAGCGGCTGGTACGCGAACTGATCCCCCCGAATCGGAGCCAATGGCGAATGCGCACAGCCCTGCAGCCATAGCCACGCCCGAGCCGGAGCTCGAGCCGCCCGGAGCCCGCTGATTTTCCATATCGGTGGGATTCCACGGTGTTCCGCGGGGCGCTGAATGACCAGTGATGCCCAGGCACAGCTCCACTGCTTTGGTCTGCCCAAGCAATACGCATCCCGCCTTTCGGAGGGCCTTGATGAACGTGGCCTCCTCGGAGCCCAGAATATCGGGAAGCTCCATGTTGGAGCCTACATGGGGCCGCGGCATGTGCGAGATCAAAAACACGTCCTTGATCGCGACAGGTACACCCATCAAAGGTCCCAAATCGGTTCCTGATTTGATCAGAAGGTCCATTGCGCGCGCGGTCGCGAGGGCGCTCTCAGCAGCGACAGACTCATAGGCCTGCAGCTTGGAGTCGAGTTTTTCGATGCGTTCCAGATAGATTTTTGTGACCTCTTCCGAAGTCACTTTTCCTGCACGGAAGTCTTTGGCAAAGCCTTCCAAACCACTCTCACTGAATGGGTCCAACGGTAAATCCTTCATCACTGCTCTCCGGACGAGTATTCGATTGCGTACAGTATGTGTTCACGGACGAACTTAGGGTCGCTCATAGACCCAGATACGCCTTCCTGATCATGGGGTGGCCCTCCAACTCGGACGACGGCCCTTGTAGCACCAATCGGCCGTTTTCCAACACGTAGGTGCGGTCACTAAACTGGAGCACCTGCTTGATATTTTGCTCGACGAGTAAAACCGGAAAGCCCAGATCTGCTACTTGGCGTATTGCCTGCATAACCTGCTTTACATACAGGGGAGACAAGCCGAGGCTGGGCTCGTCCATGATGAGCAGGTCGGGCTCGAGCATCAGGGCACGGCCGATAGCGACCATCTGCTGCTGTCCGCCTGAGAGCGCACCCGCTTCGGTCTGCGCAAACTTCTTGACGTCCGGAAACAGCGAAAAGACCTTCTCGAGATTCCGCTCGCGGTTGGCGCGCAGACGCGGAAGGTAACTGCCAAGCAGGATGTTGTCCTTTACCGTGAGGTTGGGGAACAGCTGGCGGCCCATTGGCACATGCGCTAATCCCCGCTCTGCCATCTGGTGTGGCTCGAGTCCCGATATTTCCTCGCCCTTGAAAAGGATGCGGCCTTTCCAAGGCTTGATCATGCCGGAGACCGCACGCAATATGGTCGATTTACCGCTGCCGTTACCGCCGACCAGACCCACCAATTCTTTCTTTCTGACCTCCAGGGAAACGTCGAAAACGACTTGGAGAGTGCTGTATCCGAGGTCGACGCCCTCGACCTTCAATACGACTTCATCAACATCCGTTCCCAGATAAGCCTCGATGACCCGCTCATCGTTAATGACGTCAGAGGCCGATCCTTCCGCAATTTTGTTTCCACTGGCCAGAACAATAACGTGGTCGGCAAGTTGAATGATGGCTTCCATGATGTGCTCCACCATGACAATGGACATGCCCGTAGCGGTCAGCGTGCGAAGAAACTCGATCATCTCCTTCAAGGCCGGCGGGTTCAGCCCGGCCATGATTTCATCCAGAAAGAGAACCTGAGGTTCAAGGGCGAGCGCCTTGGCCAGTTCCAGGCGCCGTAGCCTTGCAAGATTAAGGTCAGAAGAAAGCTGATTCGCCCGGTCCAGCAGCCCGACTTTCTCGAGCGCGGACATGGCTACCTTTTCAGCGTCCTTGCGTTTCGGGTTTTTCAGAAACGCCGCCACCAATACGTTTTCGAGTACGGTCAGATCTTCGTACGGCCTCTCGGTCTGGAAGGTGCGCCCCATTCCCTTGCGTGTACGGACATACGGAGGAACATTCGTAACGTCCTCGTCGAGGAAGGTGACATTACCCGACTTAACTGGAGCGAATCCGGTAATTGCATTGAATAGTGTCGATTTCCCGGCCCCGTTTGGGCCGATCAGGCCGAGCACCTGGCCCTTTTCGAGGGACAGGGAAACGTTATTCACGGCGATCAGTCCACCATACTGAACCTTGATGCTGTCTGCCCTAAGTACGGTTTGCATACTTCCTCCTGACCAGCTTATGCATATACTCTCCGACGATTCCGCGTGGCAGCACAAGAATGACGACCAAAATCAACACGCCATAGACCAGCAAACTGGCTTGGGCGAAGGCGGTTCTGAATACTTCTCCAGAGATCACGAGCAGGGCAGCGCCAGCCGCCGGCCCCCAAATCGTGCCGCGCCCGCCAATGATCACGGTCAATGCGATCTGAATGGACAGCAGCAGATTAAAGATAATGTGCGGCTCGATAAACGACAGAAAAATGCCGTAGATGCCGCCGCCCAAGGCGGTGAGGACACCCGAAAGGACAAACGCCTTCAGCTTGATCGCGACGGGGTCAATACCCGCCGCCATCGCCGCTTCTTCGTTGTCTCTTACGGCCTTGAGTTGATAGCCGAACCGCCTCGTTGAGATGAGGATCGTGACGGCAATGGTGAGCGCTGCATAAAACAGCGCCATGTAATATTGGGTCGTCTTATCGAACAAGTCGATCCCGAAAGGCTCTGGCAGGGTTTCGATAAACACGCCGGAAGCTCCGCCGGTGAGCCAGCCTTCATTGATTGCCACCAACCGCATGATCTCCGCGATGGCGATGGTCGACAGGCTGAAATACGGACCATGCAGACCAAACGTGAGCTTTCCCCAGATCACGGCCAGAACTCCCGCGATACCCATCGCGATTAAAACCGACCACCACGGAGCCAGGCCAAACTGCGAAGCGCCGATGGCGACGACGTAAGCACCCAGGCCCACGAAGCTGGCATGCCCCAGACTCAGCTGGCCAGCCCACCCGCCCAGCAAATTCCAAGAGGTGGCCCATCCGGTAAAAAGCAGCACCGAAATTCCGACTGTTATATAGGCGGAAAGCGTTAGCGGATAGAGGGCGGCAAGAACAACAATCCCCGCCAGAAACAGCATATGCTTGCTCATACTCTTTTCACCGATTTACCAAAGAGCCCTTCGGGCTTTACCAGCAACACGACAACGAAGACCAGAAGGCCATAGGCGTCACGATATGCGGAATCCAGGTACGAAGCGCCCATCACTTCGACCACACCAAGCAGCAAGCCGCCAATAATAGCGGCGCCGATATTTCCAAGTCCGCCCAATACGGTCACGACGAAAGCCTTGAGAGTGAACAGCGCGCCGGTAGTGACCGGTGAGGCGAACAGCAATGGAATCAGGGACACACCGGCAGTAACCGCGAGCGCCATACCCAGCCCGAAAACGATGGACTGGATCTTCTTCGTATTGATCCCCACCAATTCAGCGCCCAGACGGTTCTCGGACGTCGCCTTGATGGCTCGACCCACTTCCGTTTTATTCAGCAGCAAATACAACGCGAGGATCACGACGAGGGTAGCAAGGCCTGCATAAAGAAGGACCAGAGAAATTCGGATTTCACCCAGCGTAAGCGTGCTGGCTGCATAGGGCATGTTCACCGACTTGGGTTCGCCGCCAAACACCAGCAGCAGCAGATTCCCGATGACCAGCGAGACACCCAGTGTCGCCAACATCATGGTTTCGGGCTTGGCATCGATAACCCGTGTCAGGACCAACTTCTGTATCAACGCGCCAATGATGAAGCCTAGCGGAATGGCGAGTACCAGGGTCAGATAGGGATCCCATCCAAATGCGCCATTGAGGACCACGGCGAAGTACATACCGAGAACCACAAAGTCGCCGTGCGCGAAATTGATGGTTCGCATGACACCGAAAACCAGGGTGAGTCCGACGCCGATCAAGGCGTAGACGGCTCCTATCAGCACCCCATTGGAGAGGTTCTGAAGGAATGAAACGTAGTCAAACATGGAAGACCTTTGGTCAAGGAGAGCCGGCTGGTAGTAAATCGAGCGGCACTCTTCAAAAAACCGGGTGCGCATGCCGGTACGGACCGGCTTGCGTTTCTGGTTTCAAACGGCGTCAGTTGGAAAGCTTCGCTGCCTGCGATGCAAGATTTTCGGGAAACACGGTCACGTGCTTACCGTCCTGGATTTGGATAATGACGCTTTTGATCGGGTTCTGACCCTTGAAACCGTCGAAGTTTTCGAAAGTGACATCGGTCACGGGGGTCTTGAGGTCCGTCTTTGCCAGCGCGTCACGCACTTTCTCGCGGTCCAGGGATTTGGCCCGGCGCAGGGCATCGGCCGCAACCGTCAGAGCCAGATAACCCTCAGCCTCGTAGAACGAGGGCTCTTCCTTAGCCTTGGCCTTCAGACGTTCATAGAGCTGTGGCGTACCCTCGTACTTGACGTCGGGGCTCCAGCTCACGGCCGACACGATGTTCTCCGATTGCTCGCCCACTTGCTGAATGAAGCTGATCATTGATGAGGCCGTGTCGATGGCGACGACTTTGGTATTCAGTCCGACTTCCTTGATCTGTCGGGCAATGGCAATGCCGTCGTCGGCATAGGAGCTCGTCAGTAGAATGTCTGGGCTGGACGCACGAAACTTGTTAAGTATGGGGCGAAAATCCGTGGTGCCCTGGTCGTACGCCTGCTTCCCAACAAGTTCATAACCGCGCTTTTCTGCCTGTCGAACGCCCTCTTCACTGACTGAGGTCGGCCATGCGCCATTGCCGTGCATGACAGCAATCTTCTTGAGCTCGGGTTGCTTCTTGCGCAGGTTGTCGAAATAGTCAAAGTAGACATTCGCGACGATGGTGGAATTGTGTTTGGCGCGGAAGACCCAATCCGAGCCCGGCTTGGTGATAGAGTCATCGGCGCTGCCCAGCACGATCAGGGGAATCTTCTGGCGGGTGGCAACTTTGGATAGCGGCCCAGTAATGCCCGAGGCGTAAGAGCCGATGACCAGCGGAACGCCTTGCTTGTTCAGCGATTCCAGCGCCGCCAGTGCACTCTGCGCATCGGACCGATCGTCCTGCGCAATGAGTTCCAGCTTCTGGCCATTGATGCCGCCGTTCGCGTTGATCTCTTCCAAGGCGACCAGCATGCCGGTGTTGTAACGCGAACCGAATGCCGCGAAGTTGCCGGACAGGCTGTTAACGACCCCGACTTTCACTTGCGCCACCGCAGGCATCGAAAAAGCCGATGCAGTCAGCGCGGCCACGAGGCTGGCTTTCAGGAAGTTAGCTTTTATTTTCGTTTTCAATGCAGTCTCCAATTAGTCTAAAAAATACGTCCCTCACGCGTGGGGCACCTATTCTTGAAGCGTCGAGCCTCCCCGCCCGCGTAGCGACGACAACCGGCCTTACTAAAGCAAGTCTCGAGCTGTTGTAGTATATCCAGATTTGATTCCAATGAACGGACAACAAAAGAGACGGATTCCGCATGACGGAACAAACTAAATCCGAGACTTCCTCGAACGTAGCGGCGCTCACCCGGGGCCTGGAGATCCTCAGGTGCTTTTCGGCCCGTGAACCGCGGATGTCCAACAGCGAGTTGGCAAGACTTACCGGGCTACCCAAATCAACGGTATCCCGGCTTACCAAGACATTGGTCGACCATGGATATTTACGGCACGATGCACGCAAAAGGCAGTATTCCGTGGGCCCATCGGTACTCGCCCTCGGTTACTCCGCGCTATCCAACCTTCGCGTTGCGGACATCGCTCGGCCGCACATGCAAGCGCTCGCAGAGTCGACGGGCGCCCTGCTTTCACTGGCCGTCAGAGACCGCCTCTCCATGCTGTATATCGAGGCCTGCTCCAGCGATACCCTCCTCACGCTGCGCATGGGCCGCGGCATTCGCATGCCCATCATGAGCACATCAATCGGCAGGGCGTTCCTAGCGGCCCTGCCGGAGAAAGAGCGCGAATACTTGGTCACGTCGCTGAAACAGAAGAATGAGCCTGTCGTGGGCTTGAAGGAACTGGAAGCCCTGGCAAGGGAAATCAAGCGATACCAGGAAGATGGCATTTGCCTGTCGGTAGGAGAGTGGAATGCTGACGTCAATGCAGCCGCCACCGCCATACGATGGGAGGGCGGCAGCGAGCTGATCATAATGTCTATTAGCGGCCCGTCCTTCATCATTACGGAAGATCTTTTGATGAACGCACTAATTCCCCGACTGAAGCAGTTGGCACAGCATATTTCCAAGCATCTATCGTCATTTGGCTCGTTTTAGCGTGGGCGATTGGCGTGCCGGAATGCCGGCATGCCGCATCCCTACCCTGAAGACACTTCCACCCGACAATCCCTGAGAATTCATAGCTCGCTTGATCGCCCCGCCTCCTTGCTGCATTAACCCCGCGGGTGATTACCGACTTCTCGTGCAGCGGCCTCCATCAAGAACCCGCTATCCTGGCCACGCGGACAGTGCAACGTTCCCAACCGCATCAAGTTGACGACGAGTAAAGCCCGCCTTAGCTTGAACCGCCATCCCGTAGGTCACCGCCATCGTGCGCGAGATCCAGGCCTTTCTAGGCGAGCAGTAGCCGCGAGCATGGCATGAGCGATGCCTTGTTCTAAAAAGTAGCAGCCCCATCTCGACGTAAAAAGATGGCGCGCGAACAGCCCGAGTAGACGTCCATATTCGCTGTTTGGCCTAGCTCAATGTTTTGGAAGACGTAGTAATTTTCCATAAACACGTCGAGGCCTATCAATGAAAACCGACCCGGGCTCAAAACCTCCTACAGTACTCATCACAGAGTTCGTAGAGAAAATTTCCCTCTTTCCTGTTGTCCGTCCGATCCTGCGAGGCTTCGGTTTCATCTTCGTCGACCTCGCTCCCTGCCTTCCTCAATCCGAACTCTATGCGCTGTCACAAAAGAGGCGCCGAGAAATATTCGTTTCCGCCTATCTGATTACGCTGCTGTTTTGCTTCGTTATTCCGGCCATATGGACTTCCGTCAACGGCACTTTCAGTGGTGAGGACCCGAACATTCGTTACTTTCTCAGCGACATACATAACATCATCCTGTATACGCTTATTTGTCCGGCATATATTGGATTCGGAGTGCTGCTCATTATTACGGCCTATGCAGGTGGACATAATCTATGCAGTGTCGAAAACGAAACATCCTGCGCTGAGCTACGACGACAGGTGGTCTTATATCAAGGACCTTTATTGTGCGTGCTGATACTCGGCGTGGCTCTGGCGTTGACCAGTATGTATATTCGCGACGTCAGTGATATAGACCGTATCGGATCCATATATTGGTTCCTGGAGGAAACACCTGATGGTGGCGCTCGGCTCGGTGCGCTCGGAGTCTATTACTTCTTGCTCAACTTTGTGTTGCTGCTCATCACGCTCGTATCGCTGGCCTGCTTTATGTCGGTGTTTGCCTCGACCATGCGCATTGCCAATAATGTGAAAATGCTGGATCAGCCACTGAGCGCAGAAGCCGTCGAATCATTTGGCCTTCGTTTTGAGATTTTCGTCCGCGTCTATTACCTCGCGAAATTTTTGATTGCTGCCTACATCATGAATTTTTGGATCTGGCATAAATCGCCATTGGGCAATGTTGAGAACCTTCGGATCGCGCACTTTTTTCTAATGCTGGTCGTGTTTGTGTTTATGACAATACCCATATTTTATCTGGAACTGCAATGGTTTCGGCACCGCGTTCGGCATGCCCTTGAAGTATCGGGCAGCTTACTGAATGTAGAAGGCATCGCTGCGCGAATGAACCTAGGCTATGCCGTGGTCGTGAGCAAGATATTGGACTTTCTGTTGCTTGGCAGCGTTTTTTATGTACCCGGCCTGTCCGAGTTTTTGTCATATTAAAGCCCCATACTGCCAGGCGTGAGGAGTTTATTGAGTACATCGCAGGACCATCCGCAGCTACTCTCTCATAATAAAACTGAACGAAAGCCGGTCGACACAGCCTTAGGCTCAAACATTACCCAGCCCTTGGGTTAGGTAATCTAACGTCTCAGCAAACGTATCGCGGCTGGTGGATTACACGGTAGGGATCGCGTACACGACGGCAGGCGCAACACGGCGCACGCCGAATCCTGACGCTTATCCACTTATCTTGCTGAAGATTCAAATCCTCCAGGCACCACCAGAGAGCGTCGAAGCCGAGGCGGCCCGGCGCTCAGCCTCCGCGCTTCAATTTCAGCTTACGCGGAAACCCACGTCAGTCCACTTCAGTTTTACCGATGTCCTCGGCGAATGCATCCGCCGGCTTACTCGCGATGGACCTGCAAAGTAGCTCAGCCATCCCTTTAGCGAGCTGCTTATTGGACCATTGCCCATTAAGTGAATACCACTTCGGAACCCAATTCACCGCCCCGAATATCGAGAAAATAGCGAGCTTGGGGTCGCAAGGAATAACGCTGCCGTCTTCGATGCCTTCACGCACGAATCCACGCAAGGCTGCCTCGAACTGATCGCGCAGCTCGACTATTTTTTTCCGGTCTGCGGGCTCGAGAGCATGCTCCTCGGTGATAATGACACAGCGACTCATTTCACTGAGAGTCACCTGCAAGTACTCTTGTATTGCCATCTGCAATTTATCAAGGCCGCTGCGTCCCGTTTTATCGGCATGTTCCAGCGCCGCGAACCCCACTCTAAGCGCCTCGGAAAATGCCTCGAACAGTAAGGCATGCTTATTCGGAAAATAATGATACAAGGCAGCCTTGGTCACGCCAAGGCTGGTTGCAATATCGCCTACCGACGTTGCATGAAACCCTTTTTGGTTGAATGCAGCAATCGCTTCGCGCAATAACGCGTCGCGCTTCAACTGATGCATTGCCGTACGGCTAGGCACTGCATTATTCCATGTGGCCACTGCTCATTCCTTCCGGCCGGTGACGTGAACCGGCCGTGTAATTTCTAACGTTTCTTCTTGCCCAAATACAGCTCGGTAAGCGTGCCTTCGTAGGCTTCGGCAGCAAAGGCCAATGTCTCGGACAAAGTAGGATGGGGATGTATGGTCAACGCAATATCACCCGGTTCAGCTCCCATTTCGATTGCCAAAGCGGCTTCGGAAATAAGGTCACCGGCTTGGGGGCCGACCATGCCGACGCCCAGCAAGGCATGCGTTTTGGGGTCGACCAGTATCTTCGTCAGCCCGTCGCCCCGCCCGATGCTGAGCGCGCGCCCACTGGCCGCCCACGGGAAACTCGTCTTTTCGAACGCAATTCCGTCGCGCAGAGCAGCGGTTTCGCTCAGGCCCACCCACGCCACCTCGGGATCCGTATAGGCAACTGCAGGAATCACTTGAGCATCATTTGCCACGCGTTTGCCGGCTGCGACTTCTGCGGCGACCTTGCCCTCATATGAGGCTTTATGCGCCAGCATGGGTTCGCCCACCACATCACCGATCGCAAAGATATGTTTGACGTTGGTGCGTTGCTGGTCGTCCACAGGAATAAAGCCCCGTTCATCCACCTGCACGCCGGCGCGCTCGCCATCAATGAACGCGCCGTTAGGGCGGCGGCCGACCGCGACCAACACGCCGTCATACACCTGCGGATCAGGAGCTCCCCGTCCCTCAAATGAAACGTGAATGCCGTCTTCGTGGGCGCTCGCCTTTACGACTTGAGTCCCCAACAAAATTGCCTCGTATCGTTCCGTCGACCGCTTTTCCAGGGGCTTGACGAGATCACGGTCGCACCCTGACAGCAAGCCTTCGGTGAGCTCCACCACAGTCACTTGGGACCCGAGCGCAGCATAGACACTTGCCAATTCCATGCCAATTATACCGCCGCCCACAACAAGCAAGCGGTCGGGTATGCCAAGCAGCTCGAGCGCGGTCGTGGAGTCCATGACACGCGGATCGTCCGGAAATATCGGAAGGGACACTGCGTGTGACCCGACAGCGATCACGGCCTGTGTGAATTTCACCGTTGGGCCGTCCTCTACAACCAGATGGTTCGCATCGACAAACCGCCCTTTCCCTGTCAATACGCGCACCTTTCTCTGGCGAGCGAGGCCGGCCAGCCCGCCACTCAGCTTCCCGATCAGAGCGTCCTTCCAGTCGCGCAAGGAGTCCAGCCGTAGGCGCGGACGATCGAAGTCGATGCCCATCTCGGAGAGTCTTTGAGCGTCATCAAGCACCTTCGCGCAATGCAGCAAAGCCTTGGATGGAATGCACCCTACATTTAGGCAAACGCCTCCGAGCGTGGCCCGCTGATCCACCATGATCACTGAGAGACCGAGATCCGCAGCCCTGAATGCGGCGGTATAACCGCCCGGTCCGCCACCCAAGACAAGGAGATCCGCTTCTAACAATTCAGCCGTCATGCTTTCACCTTTGAGGCGCCGAGATAGGCGCTGGACAATTCAGCGGCCGCGTCAGAGGTCAGCACCTCACGGGTTCCTTCGAAAACGATTTGGCCATGCTTGAGCACATAACCGAAATCGGCGACGCGCAACGCCAGGCTGGCCATCTGTTCACTGAGTAACACTACCCGGTCACCTTGGGCGCAATACTCCTTGATGAACTCAAATATCTGAGAAACGATGATCGGTGCAAGGCCGAGCGAAGGCTCATCCAGTAACACGAAGCGCGGCGCATGCAAGGTAGCCATCGACAATATCAGCATCTGTTGCTGTCCACCACTCAGGGTGCCGGCCTTGGCGCCGCGCCGTTGCTCGAGTATGGGGAAGTTTCCGTAAACGCTTTCCAAAGCAGTCTTGAAAGACCCCTGCGGCTTACGAAAGTACCACGCCGTGATCAGATTCTCCTCAACGGTATGTTGATGAAAGATGCGGCGCCCCTCCATTGCGTGAGCGACGCCCATCCGTGCCCGCTCGTGGGGCAGCATACGAGTAATGTCTTTGCCATCGAGCAGGATCTGACCGCCCTTGGCGGGCGTTACACCAGAGATAGCCCCAATCAAAGACGATTTACCAGCTCCGTTGGCCCCGATAAGCGCCGTTATAGATCCGGGACGGGCAGTCAAGCTAACACCACGTACGGCGTCGATGGCGCCATAGCTGACTTGCAGGTTACGTACTTCAAGCATTAGCGGGTTCCTCCACGCCGAGATAAGCCTCAATGACGGCCGGGTTGGTACGCATACCGTCCATGTCTCCACGATAGATTTCCTCGCCCGCTTCGAATACGACGACCTCTTCCGCCAATTCCGCGAGAAAATCCATGTGATGATCAATGATCATGATTGCCACACCGTGATCTCGAGCCAGCCGGATCAGGGCCACCAACAACTCCGACTCCACTTCCGACAAGCCGGCGGCCGGCTCATCCAACAACAAGAGCTCGGGATCGCTTGCCAGCGCACGCGCGACTTCCGCTAGTCTTTGAATCCCGTAAGGAAGCTCGCTCATGATGGTATCCGCATATCCCAACAGGCCGCCCGCCCGCATGAGGGCATCCACGCGTAACAAGAAATCCCGCTCTTCGCGCTTAGCCTGAGGTGTGTTGAGCGCGGCAGCAAGGGCGCTGTGGCGATAGCGACGGTGCGCTCCCATCAGGATGTTCTCGCGCACCGTAAAGCTGGGAACGTTGCGCGGGTCCTGGAACGTACGCGTAATGCCGGCTTGCGCGACCCGGTGCGCCGGCCAGCCTCCGATGTCCTGGTCCTTGTAAAGAACGCTCCCAGCAGTCGGCGTGTAGATTCCGCTTATAACGTTCACGAGGGTACTCTTGCCGGAACCGTTCGGACCAACCAGCGCGGTGATCTTGCCGCGTTGCAAGTCCAGCGATACGCCCGCCAAAGCTCGCAGGCCGGAAAATTCCATCTTGACGTTCTCGATTCGAACCAGCGGAGTATTCGTGCCCCTACCTTCATCCGCTAGCTTGTTGGACAAGGGCGCCACATCAGCGCCTGCATCCATGCCCCCGAGTTGATCGAATTTGCTGTAACGCGTCTGCGTCTTCAACAAGCCCGCCAGGCCCTTAGGCAGGAGGGTAAATATGAAGACCAGTATCAGCCCGTAGACGATGTATTGATAATCGTTGAAGGCCTGCAGCTTTTGCGGAAGATAGGTAAACAGGATCGCGCCGAAAGCCTGGCCCGCCAGGGAACCCAAGCCTCCCACGATCGACATCACCAAAATTTCCACGGATCGCATCAGACCGAAGCTTTCCGGCGTCAGGTAACCAATCATGTGTGCGTAGAAACCGCCGGCCAGACCCGCCAAGCCGCCGCTGATTGCATATGCGGCACGCTTGGTCGCGGCTTGAGAAATTCCTAGCGACCCCGCGGCAATCTCACTGACGTGCACGGCATAGAAGGCGCGTCCGAAATGACTTTTAACGAAGTTCCGCAACATGAACATCACCACGATCAGCGCCCCCAGAAGTATCCGGAAGTACGTGATGGTATCGATGGTCCACCCGAAAATGTGCAGTGTCCCGATTTGCGAAGATGGTATACCGCGCATGCCCATGACGCCGCCCGTGATTCCTCGCATTTCGCGAGCAAGCTCGTACACGATGAGCCCGAAGGCGAGCGACATCATCGCTAGGTAGAATTCGCGTACCCGGCCGGCCGGCCCCGCCAGCAGATAACCGACCGCTGCCGAAAGACTTGCCGCCAGAGAAATGGCAATCGGGAACGGAATCCCCCAAAATTTGAGGGCGATTGCGCTCGTATAGGCGCCGATGGCAAAAAAACCTGCATGCCCCAGAGAGATCTGTCCGTTGATGCCCGTGAGCAAATTGATACTCTGGGCCAACAGGATATTGATAACGACAAAGCTCCACATCTGGACCGTGCCCGTGTCGGCGTACGACGCGCCAATGGCGAGCGCAATGGCCACCGCGGCAAGCGTCCAGGAGTTTGTCAGCAGTTGTCCTAGCTGTTTCATGAGGCTCATACCTTCACTGTTTCACGTTTGCCAAACAAACCTTGCGGGCGCACTGTCAACACCGCAATCAGAAGTACGAACGCGACTACCTCTGCCGCAGCGGGCGAAAAATACCCCCCAACGAGTTTTTCCATGATGCCCAGGATGAGACCGCCCGCAAGTGATCCGAAAGCACTGCCCATCCCCCCCACGACCGCGGCGACAAAGGCAAGAATCAACAAGTGCAGACCGAAGTTCGGATCGACGGTGCCGGACACTTGCGAGATCAAGATACCTGCGACACCTGCCAATACGCCGCTCACGAGGAAAGAGAAAACGACCACGCGGCGGACCGGAATGCCCATCAGCGATGCCAAGTCGCGATCATGTGCCACGGCACGCACTCCATAACCCCAAATCGAGCGACGCAGGAACAGTTCCATCAGGCATACGATTAATACACTGATTACGAAAACAGCGATATATTGAAGCGAAATGTAGGCGCCCATGAACTCTACTGTATCCACACTGCGGAAGAGCACATCCGGAAAAGCCACCGCCTGCGTGCCGAAGAGCCAGCTGGCAATACCTTGCAACAAGATCCCTGTACCCAGCGTCGACACTACCCAACCCATGCTACCCGGGAGCCGCAGCATGGGCCGCACGCCCACCAGCTCCACCAGCCATAGAATGATGGCCGTTGCGATGAGCGAGACCCCGACGGCAAGAAAAACGTTGACGCCAGAAGCGACCATCACTGCGGTCAACATTGCCCCTGCCATCAGCACGGACCCTTGTCCGAAGTTAAGTACTCGTGTCGTCCAGAACGTCAGATTCAGTCCTAGACCGATCATGGCGTACACGGCGCCCACGCTCATTCCCGAAACAACCATTTGGATAAAAAAATCCATGCCATTCTCATCCGTAAACACTGGATACCGGCCCGGCAGAACTTGGATCGTCTGCCCGGCCGGTTCCTAGTTATTGAGCGATCGGCTCGAGCCGAACCTTGCCATTTTTCTCGACGTACTCAAAGACCTTCACGCCATCGGTCTCGATACCGTGGTGGCGGTCTTTAGAAAAGCTGTAGACGGCGTTGACGCCTTCGTAACCTTGAATCGATTCAATGGCGGCAATGATGTCCTTGGGTTCCGTAGAGTTAGCGATGCGGATCCCTTCGAACAGGATGTTGGCGGCGTCATAACCGTTTGAAACTGAAATGGCCATGAAAAGCTGGGGACTCTCGGGGTCGTTACCCCACCAGCGGTCGGCACCGTACTTAGCCTTGTAGGCTTCGGCAAAAGCGGCTGTGGTCGGACGCATGGGGTTGCCAAAAGCACCAATCATCGTGCCCAAGGTGCCCACTGTCAGCTCACCGGCGCCTTCCTGATAAGGCTGACCCAAGGCACCGTTCGATGCGACGAGCGGCACATCGAGATTCAGACGTGCCATGGTGCGACGAAGCACCGCCAAGTCTTTACCCAAACCGATGGCGGCGATGGCATCGACGTTGGCGCGCTTCATCCGCGCGACTTGCGCCGTCATGTCCTGCGCGCCCTGGTTATAGGAGTCAGTCGCGACCGGCTTTTCTCCGCCATTCTTCTGAATAGAAGCGGCGAGATAGTCCACGCCCGTCACGCCGTAAGCCGTACTCTCGTGAACGATGCCGATGCGTTTGAACTGATTGGCGAGATATTCACCCATTGCAACCGCTTCGATGTCGTTCTGCAATGCAAAGGAAAATACGTTCGGGCGCGGTTTTTCCCCGGTCTTCTCGTCCGGGTAGGTCACGACCGGTGTCTGTGCAATTGGATTCATGTAGGGCCGTCCGTCAGCCTGGACCATGTCAATGACGGCGAGGGTCGGGCCGCTGCCTGCTGGCCCGATGATGCCTACGATATCCTTGTTGTCCAAAATGGAGCGGATGTTTTGCACGGCGCGATCCGGGTTCAGCTGATCGTCGAGCAGCATAGCAATTTCGATCTTCTTGCCATTGATGCCGCCCTTCGCGTTCCACTGTTCTACGGCGAGCTCTACCGCGCGCCGGTTGCCTTCGCCAAATTCGTTATACGGGCCGGTCAACGCAGACGTCATCCCGATTTTGATCGTCTGGCCCAGGACCGCACCAGAGGACACCGCTGCGGCGACAGCCACCACGCAAGCCAGCATAGATTTTTTGTACCTGAACATAATTGTCTCCTGAAGTTTCTTACTTTGTAATTCACACCGTCCGGCTGATTCCGGCAAGCGTCATCCGAGTCTTTGCAGCTTTACTGGATTTCCCTGAAGGCTGCCAACACGTCATTGAAATCCGCCCCCGGCAGCGCCTCGACAAACCTCTCGAGGCGGTCATAAGCGATCGTGTTCACGCTCGTTTCCTCCCCTATGCGACGGATCAGCGTTGACACGCGTGCACGGTCGTAGCTGTATTCCGTATGATCGGTATTTAGCTGGACCACTACTGGCGGCTCGCCATTCCCGAAACTGGCCTCGAGGCGGCACGCCAACAACCCTAGCGTATCGTCCTCCACGGGTCGGATCTTGGGTATAAGAGCGGCAACGTCTGCGTCATTGAAGGCGGTCATGTGCTCAATGGTCGGCGTGCCATTCAATAATGTCGTCGCAACGCAAAACTGAATGCTCATCAAAGTCCCCGATACGCTTTCAAACGGCCCTTCCTTGTCCATCCCCGCATATCCGACCACGGTGGGATTGAGGTGGATCTGCAGTGACTCGATGTCGGCAACACGTGCTCCCAGCTGCTCTCGTAGCTCCAGACAGGCACTGACTGGCGTCTGGTTGAGGGCACAGACAGGAAAGGGTTTGAACGTCACCTTGAGCACTGACCAGTCCGTGCCCAGCCTAGTGACAATGGCGTCGACATCACACTCGATGCCGACAAAGGTTCGAACGAATCCACTGCGTCCCTCGAAAGCCTGCGCAGCGGATACCGAGCCCTGAGCTGCCAACGATGCCGCCGCCAGACCATTGCGCGCAGCCATCCCGACTTGATAGCGCCATTCATCCGTGCCGTCGCCAAACGACTGGAGTATGCCGCCTGTGAACGAGGCCGCATTAGAGAGAGCCGCGGCCGTCTGCTGAACCGATAGTCCCCATAGCTTCGATGTCGCCGCAGCGGCGGCAATCGTGCCATACAGGGGCGAGGCGCGCAGGCCGGCCGCTGTAGTGCGCGGCGAGTAGGCCGCTTCGAGCGCTCCTCCGACTTCGTATCCGGCGATCAGCGCGGGGAGCAGGTCTTCGACCTGACCTTCTCCTTTTTCAATCAACGCAGTGAGCAAAGGCAGCAAAATAGCCCCGAAGTGGGCCACTCCGCAAGTATCTTCCTGTGCACGGCCATGAAACAACGCCGCATTCGCCAGGGCAGCGCCCGCCACGGTGCTTTTGCGGCCGCTGCCCAGTAGCGTGGCGCCATCGGTGCGCTCACCGTCCATGGCCAGAACAGCGCGTTCCGCCACCGAAAAGAAGGGTGTCGGATGAGAGCCGAGCGCAATTCCGTACCCATTAAGAACACACGCGCGGGCTTTCTCGACGACCGGAACCGGTATCTGTTCCAGATCCAGATCCGTGACGAACTGTGCAAATCTTTGTGCCAAACCCATTGTCTCTCCCCTGTTGACTATTTTTGCCTGGCCCGGGCGGCTCAGGCGTTGTATTGATCTCGCAGCACCCTCTTGAGTACTTTCCCCGAAGGGTTGCGCGGGAGCTCTTTCACGATGTTCAGTTCCCGGGGCACCTTAAAGCTGGCCAAATGTTTGCGGCAATGGCTCTTGATCTCTTCGAGCGTGAGCGACTGGCCCTCCCGAAGCACGACGACAGCGGTGATCCGCTCGCCCCACTTCTCGTCCGCCACGCCGATCACGGCCGCCTCGGCGATCTGGGGCAGCTCGTACAGAACTGCCTCGACCTCGCAAGAAGCAACATTCTCGGCACCTGTCAGAATCATGTCTTTGCTGCGGTCTGTGACAAACAGGAAACCCTCGTCGTCTAGGTACCCGATGTCCCCGCTGCGCAGCCAGTCGCCAAAAAAGGCCTCAGCGGTCTTGTCGGGCGCATTCCAGTAGCCGGGCGTAACCTTGGGGCCACGGATGCATATTTCACCCCTGCTGTTGGGCGGCAGCCAGCAGCCCTGCCCATCGGCAATACGAATCTCGACATGGGGCAACGCCCTCCCCGTAGAACCAATCTTTTCGATTTCGCGCCCCGGCTCCATGAGGGTGTCCCCACTGCAGGTTTCCGTCATTCCAAAACCGTCGATGAAACGCCCGGCGGTAAAGACTCGGGTGAAATCGCGGATACGGGATTCCGGCGTTTTCTCACCCCCGGCAATGCACCATTTGAAGGAGCCCAGATCAAAACGCTGCGGCTCGGGAACGGCGAGCACTCGGCTCAGCATGACCGGTGCCATCCAACCGCAAGTCAGCGTGTGGCGCTCGATGGACGCAAGCACTGCTTCAGGGTCGAATTCGCGGTGCACGCACAGCGTCCCGCCCACCCACATAACGGCAATGCCTGGAAGATCGAAGGCTCCGACGTGATACAACGGCCCCACGACCAGCAGTTTCTCGCGCTGCGTCAGGCCCAGCACGATGACATGGTCGATCGACTTCCAATACAGATTGCCGTAGGTGTGCACCACACCCTTCGGGCGGGAGGTCGTGCCAGAGGTATACATCAGCCGCAGTATGTCGTCCTGGCCAATGGGTTCCTGGGGCGGAATCGCGGCTACGCTCGCACCCAGGTGGCGGGAATCTGCTTGCCCCGCGGTGTCTATGACGATCTTCGGTACATCGAGCGCGACGATATCTGTGAATTCCTCATCGACCACCAGCAGCTTCGCGTTGGCATCGCTCAGGATGTAGCTGGCTTCGCCCGCTGCCAGTCGGTAATTGACGGGCAGAAAAATCGCGCCCAAATAGCTGATCGCGACAGTCAGCTCAAGAAACGCGGGGCTGTTCTTCATAAACAGCGCCACGACGTCACCCCTCCCGATGCCGTGTGACTTCAGCAGGCCGGCCGCTTGCAGAACGCGCTCATGAAACTGAGCATAACTGATGGTGTTATCCCGATAGATGATTGCCGGATGGTCGGGCGTACGCCGAGCATGGTACGCAATCGACGCGCTGAGATTAAACATAATTTAGCGTCTCCTGTTGGTTCCGCGTTTCACTCTATGGGGTTCAATACGACTTGGGCATGCCCAAGTCGTGGACGGCGATGTAGTTCAAGATCATTTCCTCGGAAATGGGGGCAAACTTAAACAGACGCGCATCACGCCACAGCCGCTCGACATGGAATTCGCGCGCATAGCCCATGCCGCCCATGGTTTGCATACTGCTTTCGATCGTATGGGTTGCCGCCTGCGAACCGATCAGCTTGGCGATATTGGCTTCCGTTCCGTACGGTTCACCCTTGTCGCATAGCCAGGCCGCTTTCAGGTTCATCAGGCGCGCGCACTGCAATTCAGCATGGGATTGCGCCAAGGGGAACTGCAGCCCTTGGTAGATGCTGATGGGCTTGCCGCCAAAGACCTTGCGATTAGCAGCGTATTCGAGGGCCAGGCGTTTTGCCAGGCGACCTGCACCCACCAGGCTGGCTGTTGTCACAATACGCTCGGTATTAAGTACGTCCAGGAGTTCCCTAAAGCCCTTGTCCTGAGTTCCCAAGAGTTCGTGCGGCTCGATACGCACGTTGTCAAAGAAGACCGAACAAGCGCTGAGCGTCTGTGTGCCCACCTTTTCAATAGGCGAGTAAGTTAAACCATGGCGTTCGACGTCAATCATGAACATCGAAATTCCGTCGATCGGCCGCATGCCTTCTGCCGGTTTTTTCGTTCGTGCCACGACCAGCATCTTCTGTGCGGAGTCCACGGCTGTGATCCAGATCTTGCGCCCGTTGAGCACCCAACCACCGTCTGCCTGGGGTTCAGCGAAGCTCTTCATGGCCAGCGTGTTCGTACCCGCATCCGGCTCTGTCAACGCCATGCAGAAATTGATCTTGCCGCTGACAAGAGCAGGCAGCAGCTCTCGCTTCATCTGCTCGCTACCAAACTTAGAGACCGAAACCCCCCCAAAAATGGGGTTGATCATGAACAATTGGCCCAACGTCGATCCGCCGCCTGCTGCAGAAAGCTCTTCGACGATCAACGCGAGATCCAGCATACCCAGACCGGAGCCGCCGTGCTCTTCAGGCAGCGCTGCGCCAGCCAGGCCGGCATCGCAGATTGCCTGCCAGCACTCCTGCGGGAAGGCCTTCTTGCCATCCTGCTCATACCAATAGTCCACGCCAAAGTCCTCGCCTATGCGGCGCGCGGTCTCTACGATCAGCTTCTGCTCTTCCGAGAGCGAAAATTCCATGACTTATCCTTCGATATGGGTTCGGTTGCGCAACAGCCGATAGGGTTCTTGCAAGAGTTCAATGACGCGATTAAGAAACTTCAGCGCGCTGGTGCCGTCGTGCAGACGATGATCGGCGGACAGCACGAGCCCCATTTCACGCCGAAGCGCGGGCGCCCCGTTAAGGTCTGGCCTAAAGAGTTCGCGAATACTGCCTACACCAAGAATGGCCGATTGCGGTGGATTGATGATGGAAGCCATGTACGTCACGTTGAACATGCCGGCATTCGAAATGGTGATGGCGCCGCCGTTCATGTCGCTGTGCGTGCCTTTGCCGTCTTTGATTCGCGCGATCAGGGAACTAGACCGAACCGCGATATCGTCCAGCGATGCACCGGCCAGACCGTGCAATACCGGCGCCAGTAAACCCCGCTCGGTAGAGACCGCGACGCCGACATCAATGCTGTCAAACTGCAGGATATGGTCGTCCTGCCAGATTCGGTTTTGATAGGGCAAGTCGTCGAGCGCACGAGCCACGGCTGCAATCAAGAAGTGATTGAGTGTGAGTTTCGGCGCATCTGGCATGGCGTTGAGGCGCTCTCGCATTGAGAGCAGTTCGCTTACTTCGGCTTCTGCAGAGAGATAAAAGTGCGGCACTTGCTTTGCTTTTGTGAGCCGCCGGGCCATTGATTGGACGAGGCCACTTGTGGCCACGCGTTGCCCGCCGTCCACGCCAGCGGCCGCCGGCGTCGCTTGGCTTGTCTGAACGGAAAGCTCCGTGGCTGCCTGGCTTTGGCTGCTCGCTTGAGCCGGTGAACCTGCCTGCACCTGTGCCTGTGTTCTGCGTACATCGGCCGCCTTGATCCGACCGCCGGGCCCCGTGCCGCCGACCTGAGCCAGATCCAGCGCGCACCCGCGAGCAAGCCGACGGGCAAGCGGCGTCGCCACGATGCGCGAAGCAGCAGTGTCGGAGGCCTGGCCACCGACGTCTGGTTGGCGAGCGGCTTGCTGCTGGACAGCGGTACTTTTTTCGGCCGAGTCCTGGGGAACCGGCGAAGCGCCCTCCTGGGCCGGCTGCGTGGCGCTTCCTGCTTGTCCCGGCCCGGTCCAACGACCGACCACTGTGCCTACAGGTACGGTTTCGCCGGGCTGAACGACAATCTCGCCCATCACGCCGTCGGCTTCGGCCGAAACCTCGCTGGCCACTTTTTCGGTTTCAACGACGAAAAGCAGCTCTCCGGCCCGAACCGGATCGCCAACGGCGACGGCCCACTCCATTACCGTGCCCTCGGTCATGGTCAGGCCGAGCTTCGGCATCAGAAGATCATTGAACTGGCTCATGGGCTACTGTCCTGTAAAGCGTGCCTGGCGCTTCTCGAGGAACGCACCCACACCCTCGTGCGCATCGCGCGTGTCGAGCACGAGGCCGATCATTGCTTGCTCGTGGGCCAGTGCGTTAGCCAAGGGCATGTCCGCCCCGTCACGCAAGGTGCGCTTGAGCAGCTTGAGAACCAGCGGCGACTTGCTCGCGATCTCTTCGGCCAGAGCCATGGTTACGGCCATAAGCTGATCCTTGGGAACCACGCGGTTGACCAGCCCAATGCGCTTGGCCTCGGCAGCGTCGATACGGCCCCCAGTGAACATCAGCTCCTTGGCAAGGCACGGCGATATTTGGCGGATGATGCGTTGCGTTCCGCCGGCGCCCGGGAAAAGACCCAGATTGATTTCCGTGAGAGCAATCATCGCGGTATCCGCGAGCACGCGCAGGTCCAGACACAGCAGAAGTTCGGTTCCGCCGCCCAGGGCCCAGCCATTGACAGCGGCGATGGTCGGTTTGTCGCTGGTTTCGAACCGCCTGAAGATACGATGGATATCCTCGGCGAACTCTTGGTAGTGCGCCAACCCTTGACGGGAATTGAGCTCCACCAGGTCTCCGCCTGCCACAAACGACTTTTCGCCAGCCCCTGTCACAACAATGACGCGGCAGTCTTCATCGGACTCCAGAGCCAGGAAGGCCCGTTCCAAGTCAAGCAGGGTGGGTGTGTCCAGAGCATTGTGCAGCTTGGGACGGTTGATGGTGATCACACCCACATGGTTGCGGATCGCGGTTAATATGCTTTGTTCGCTCATTTTATCTCCAGTCATGCGCAAAGCCTGCGGATGGCAGCGATGACGTCTGCCTCCTGTGGCTGATATTGTTTTTCCAGCGAAGGGGCGAAAGGCACCGGCACAAAGGGCGCCGCGACACGGACTATGGGTGCATCCAGTTCGTCGAAACCGATGTCAGCCATACGCGCTGCGATTTCGGCACCGACGCCGAACGCTTCCACGGCTTCGTGAACGATGAGCAGTCTATGCGTGCGCTTGAGCGACTCAAGCACCGCCTGTTCGTCCCAAGGCTGTATGCTGCGCAGGTCAATAACTTCGGCTTCGATGCCATCAGCCGCCAGAGATTCGGCTGCGCGCTGCACTTTGTGGACGGTCGCCCCATAAGAGACCACAGTGACGTCCCGACCTTCGCGCACCACTTTCGCCTTCCCCAAGGGGATCGACTTTACGTCGTCAGGTACCTCGCCCTTCATCGCATACAGGGCCTTGTTCTCGACAAACACCACGGGATCCGGGTCTTGAATGGCGGACCTCAGCAGACCGTAAGCGTCTGCCGGATTGCTGGGGCAGACCACCTTCAAACCGGGAATATGTGCAAACCAGGCTTCCAGACATTGCGAGTGTTGCGGTCCCGCGCTGATGCCGCCGCCATGAGGCGTGCGCACGACCAGGGGTACAGACGTCTGGCCGCCAAACATAAAACGTGCCTTTGCGGCCTGGTTCACCAGTGCGTCCATGGTCAGAGTCATGAAATCCATGAACATTATTTCCAGCACAGGCTTCAGACCGGTCAATGCGGCGCCCACGGCCGCATTAGCCAGGGTAGCTTCAGAAATCGGGGTATCTCGGATGCGGTCTGGACCAAAGCGATCATGCAGGCCGCGAGTGACGCCAAAGGGGCCGCCTGCCTCGGCGATATCTTCACCGAAAAGGAAGACCGTCGGATCTTCTTCCATACACTCGACCAGTGCACGGTTGATGGCATGTGCAAAACGGAGCTCGGCCATATCAGGAAACCTCTATATTGGTATACACGTCGTTTCGCGCGGATTCCCATACGGGAGACCGGCCTTGGCGGGATCTTTCGACCGCTTTTTCGACTAGGGCATGGATTTCGTCCTGCGCCTGTTGCCGTTGAGCTTGGCTCACGCCTTTCTTTTCGAGCTCGAGCTCGAAGCGTGCAACGGGATCGTGCTCGCCCAAGCCGTCGAGCTCTTCGGAAGGCCGGTACTTCTGCGGATCGCCCTCGTAATGTCCGCGCCAACGATGCGTTATACATTCCAATACTTGCGGGCCCTTGCCTGCACGTATGTCGGCCACGACGCGATCAGCCGCCTTTGCGACCTGCAGCACATCATTGCCATCGACTTTTTGGTGAGGAATGGAAAACGCCGCAGCTAGCTTATCGAGCGACGCGACGAACTGTTTGTGAGTCGGCGAAAACTCGGCCCAGCCATTGTTTTCGCATAGGAAGAGCAAAGGGAGCTTCCACAACGCCGCAAGATTCAGGCTCTCGTGCAGCACGCCTTCCGCCATCGCACCGTCGCCAAAGAATGCAACAGCCAATGCGTCGGTCTTCTTGACTTGATGTGCCAAAGCGCTGCCCAGGGCGATGGGGATGCTCGCACCGACAATGGCGTTCGCGCCGAGCATGCCAATCGACATGTTGGCCACGTGCATGGAGCCGCCGCGCCCCTTACAGATGCCCTCTTCCTTGGCCATGAGTTCAAGGAAGAAGTCTTCGACATCAATGCCTTTCGCCAGAGCGTGCCCATGGCCGCGGTGGGTTGAGGCGACGGTGTCATCCTTACGCAGCACTGCTCCCATGGCTGCCGCGACGGCCTCTTGGCCCACGCTCAGGTGGATGAAGCCCGGCACCTCGCCGTCGGCGAAAAGACGCCCAAGCCTCAGCTCGACCACCCGAATCGTCAGCATGCGTCGATACAGGTCGAGCAAACCGTCTTTATTTATTGTGGCCACTTTGCCTCCTTCTATTGAATGCGATTTCACCGCGTCACCAAGCTTGTTCAAGTAAAGCCAGGATGTCGGCAGGTGATTTGATCGGCCGCGGGTTGCTGCGAACCATCATGTTCTGCATGCCGCCGCGGGCGATTGCTTCGAACTGGTCCTTCGTGACGCCGACGTCGCGCAGGCGATGGGGCATCTCCAGTTCACGAACCAAGTTCTGGATCAGGTCGGCCGCCGGTACGTCGGGCTGCCCAAGCGCTTGGCTCACCAGCGCCTGGCGGGCCTCGTTCGTTTCTCGGTTGTATCGCAGCACGTTATGCAGCATGACGCACGAGGTATGACCATGCGGCACACCCGCGACCGCTCCCAACTGGTGACCAACCCCATGGCTTGCGCCCCAGTCCACGCGACCCAAACCGGTCGAGGCCAGCCAAACGCCCACTTGACTATCGAGGCGAGCCTCAAGATCATCAGGATCCTGTTTCACACTGCGCAGGGACTTATCGAGCATGCCTAATGCATGCAGACAGGCCGCGTCAGTAAAGGGTTGAGGAGCACGCGAGCACACGGTTTCGACTGCGTGGTCGATCGCGCGGATCCCGGTTGATAGCCACAGCCATTCCGGGGTGTGTACGGTAATCGCAGGGTCTAGGATTACCACTTGGGCGCCGATTTCACGGCCCGTGTACAGATCTTTTACCTGTCGTTCCGGGTCCGAGCATCCGCCCAAATTGCTGAATTCGGCGCCCGATAACGTGGTGGGAACGACGATCTGTCGCACGGGGGGTCGGCGCACATGGGGAACCTGCTTGCTTCCATCATCCAGGATACGAATGCGAAAGTTGTCCAGCTCTGACGGCTTCGTGATGCCCTCTGCCAAACAGAGCAATAGGATCTTGACCGTGTCGATTGGGGTGCCACCACCCACCGTCACGATTAGGTCAGGATCGGCTTCCCGTACGGCACGCGCCGCCTCGAGCACGCTTTCGCGCGGCACATGAGCGACGCACTGGTCAAACAGACCGCAAAATCGAGTTCCCAGGGCTTGGCGGATTCTATCGACCACTTCTGTGCGGCGGCTAAGCGTTTGGCTCGCAACGATGAATACGCGCTCGGCACCGCGATTGATTGCCTCCTCTAGAACAGCCTGCGCAGCGGGCTTCCCGTAAATGACTCGATCCTGTGCGAGGAATTCGTATTGTCCCATTAGCATGAGTTTCTCCGTCCGACATTGCCGTTTTATTTACTGAACGGTCGTTTAGCTACCTATCTGATCGGTTGATGCTAGCATGTTCTGATGCGTTGCCGCAATGGCTTTTCGGAGGAATGCGACTAAGCAAAAACCCGAACATCCACTGGATGATCGGCTTAAGAGGGAAATAAAGTTCTGATGAGATTGCAACTAAAAGTCCAGTGATTTTGCGCGTCAATAGGCTTTCGAGAGCCTGAGTCTGTAGCGCGCAACGCATGACGGAGTGCATTCTCAGTCTACTTTCCAAATCACAACGATCGGGCGGCTCAGTCGCTCCCGAACCTGGGGTACGGCATCGGTAAAAGCTGTCGCGATGCTATGCATCAGCCCGACGAACAGAACAATGACATCGTTGCAAAGGTTTGATGCAACCGCCTCGAGTGCCTGCGAAATACTGCGCGTGTTCGTCGCGGCCGCAGTATGTGTCCGATGGAGCGTGTCATCGAAGAAACCATTGCATACACCCGCGAACGACGGGTCTTCGGCGGTACTGTACTCACGAATCAGGGGGTTTATCACAAGCTCGCGGAGATGCACACGGAGATCCAGCCCTTGAGGTCGCTGTTGTATCGGGCAATCGCACAATACATGGATGGCCAGGACATCACGCAGCTCGCATCTATGCCCAAGTTTTACGCCGGGCGGCTGTCGATGAAGATTCCTTCAGATTGCTTGCAGTGTTGGGAAGACCAAGGCGTGATGACGGAGAACTGGATTTCGCGCGCCTCGCTCCTTAGGCGCTGCTCGTATGCCTTGACAGCCAACTGCTTATAACCCTTATCCGACCCGCTACGCTTTAGAGTGCGGATGGCATCCTTTGTCAGCCCAGGTCCTGAACATACCGAAATGATCGCAAATGGGGCCCTGCATAAACGCGTATCGACCTCACCTTTCGCAAGCCGGGATGGCTCGCAGGGACCTGACCTGTATCATGGATACATCGCGCACGCACCAATATTTTGGAAACTGTGACCATGAAAGCTTACGAATTACGCGCCAGCAACGATGGCCTCTCACTCACACTGAACGAGCACCGTGCCAAGCCCGAAGCGGGGCACGGCGAGGTACTGATACGTGTCCGTGCAGTATCGCTAAATTACCGTGATCTTTTAATGGCGGATGGCACATACGGTCGCGGCACCAAAGCCAATGTCATTCCTTTGTCCGATGGCGCGGGCGAAATCACTGCGGTCGGCCCAGGGGTCACCTCCCTGCAAGTTGGCGATCGGGTCACGGGTGCGTTCTTTTTGAACTGGACAGCCGGCGACATCACCGAAGCGGGAGTGAGGTCATCACTCGGTGGGCCGGTGGACGGCATGCTATCGGAATACGTGGTGTTGCCAGAGCGGGCTGCGCTAAAGTTCGCCCACCATCTCAGCTACGAAGAGGCTGCCACGTTGCCATGTGCCGCCCTTACCGCTTGGCAAGCCCTGGTGGATATCGGCCGGATCAACGCCGGACACACCGTACTGCTGCAGGGCACGGGAGGTGTCTCGATATTCGCCTTGCAATTTGCCCATGCCATGGGAGCCACAGTCATTCAAACCTCTAGTAGCGACGACAAACTCGAACGTGTGCGCCAGATGGGCGCGCGCCACACCATTAACTATCGCGCCTCGCCAGAGTGGTCGCAGGAAGTACGGCGCCTTACCGATGATCGCGGTGTTGACCTGGTCGTCGAAGTCGGCGGCGCCGGAACCCTCGAGCAATCCTTGCAGGCCGTACGCGTAGGCGGCACCGTCGCCACCATTGGCCTGGTTTCAGGAGTCGGGCACATCGACCCGCTGCCGCTCATAAGGCGGGCGATACGCCTGCATGGGGTGTATGTGGGCAGTCACGCCATGTTTGCCGCCATGAACAACGCCATCGCGGCCCATGAGCTTAAACCTATCATTGATCGGGTGTTCAGTTTTGAACAGGCGCCCGACGCTTACGCCTGGCTGCGAAGCGGCTCTCATTTCGGGAAGGTCGTCATTACCGTGAACGACTGACGAGCGCGCTAATAAAGGTAAAGGTACGGGGTTCCGCCTGGTGCGCTCCCGATGGGCAGACATCTGGATGCTTGCTTCATGAAACCAGACTTTCCGCCAATACAAAGAGCGCTCTGGACTCACGCCCTGGGCGAGTACAAACCGTTATGTACTCACTTATTGAAATAGTGTCGGATATGGATAGCTGAGCAAACCAAAGTCCGTCTGACATGCCTCAATGCAATTTACTTAAAAAGATTCGCGCCCGTGTAACAACAGCGATTTAGGCTGCGAAGTCATTTAAGCCTCATCAGCTGATATTCGCACTCTTCACCATTGCAGAGTGCGAATAAACACCGTCGGGATGTGGTTCGGACGGCCCTTCCCTTAAAGAAACTGAATTAAATTCCGTCAATGCATATTCTGGCGGCTTTACAGCCTATGCCAATACTACAAACTCTGAAGATCCGGAATCCCGTTGCAAACCCGCTTTCGGCCGAGGCTGGACGATGAAGCAGGAACGCCTATCGCGACACTATACGACCAGCTGGAGCGATCTGCCTATTGCGAGGGCCGCCTGAATTGGACGTGTCGATCACGGTTAGGCCAGTCGGCTGCTGCGAGCATTCCGACGTCTATGACTTCATTGCCTCGGCGATCAGTTCGACTGAACGCAGTCGCGCCTGATGGTCGTAGACGTCGGAGACGATCATCAACTCGTCGACACCCGTTTCGGCAATGAACGCTTGCAGCCCTGTGCGCACAGTATCTGCGGAACCGACAACCGAACGCGCCAGCATGTGCATGGCCTGCGCCTTTTCCTGCGGCGACCAGTAGGTTTCGATATCGTCGATGGGCGGCTTGCTTAGCCCTTGCCGTGCCCGGAACATGTCGGCAAACGACATCTGTTGGGTGGTCGCGAGCCGCTTTGCTTCATGGTCGGTATCGGCGGCGATCACGTTGATGCCGGCCACTGCATAGGGCCGGTCGAGTTGTTCGCTCGGCTTGAAGCGGCTGCGATAGATGTCGAGGGCAGGTAGCAGCATGTCCGGAGCAAAATGCGAAGCGAAGGCGTAAGGCAGGCCGAGTTCGGCCGCCAGCGTCGCCCCGAAATTGCTCGAACCCAGTATCCACAGCGGCACGTTGGCTCCGGCCGCCGGCACGGCAGTAATGCGCTGATCCGGAGCGGCAGGCGCAAGAAACGCCTGGAGTTCCTGCACATCCTGCGGAAATTGATTAGAAGCGGTGGCAGGCCGTCGCATCGCTCGCACCGCGATTTGATCGGTTCCCGGCGCACGACCCAGCCCGAGATCGATGCGTCCAGGGTAGAGCCGCTCCAGCGTGCCGAACTGTTCGGCGATGATGTAGGGCGCGTGATTCGGCAGCATGATGCCGCCGGCACCGACCCGGATCGTCCTGGTGCCGCCGGCGATGTGGGCGATGACGATCGAGGTGGCGGCACTGGCAATCCCCGCCATGTTATGGTGCTCGGCCACCCAGATGCGCTTGTAGCCCCATTCCTCCGCATGAGATGCAAGGTCTCGCGCATTGTTGAGCGCCATCCCGGCGTCCGTGTCCTGCGTGACCCGGACAAGTTCCAGCAGCGACAGCACGGTCATTTCGGCTCCTTTCGGACAGCGGAAAGCTCGATCGCGTCGACCGTCTCATGCAGCGCAACGGCGTCGCGAAAACTGGGCGCCGAACGGGTACCTGAGCGAATATCCTGCGCGATCAAGGCATAGACGCGGGCGACATTGCGGGCGACCGAGCTGTCTGGCCAGCCGTTATAGGCCGAGGCGGGCGGCGTCAACGGAGCAAGCACGTTCGTATCGCCGTTGGCTCCGCGGATGGACAACTGAACGATTTGGCCGTGGCCGTTAGCGCCTGTTACCTGGATGTCGCCTTCCGTCCCGTTGATCTCCCACAGCAGGTTGGTGGCGCGAGACATGCCTCCGCGATAATGGATCGAGACTGCGGCCCCGCTCTCAAGCGCGCCATGTACGAGGATCTGGTCATGAGAGGTTGAGGGTATCGTCTCTCCGGTATCGCTGACGTACATGGTATTGCGACGGTTGATCATGCGTGCGGACAGGTCGCCGAAGCCACCCAGCACTTCGCGCATACCGGCAAGCGTGTGTCCCAAGGGGATGCTGAGCAGGGTTGCGCCATTGTTTTTGTCATAAAGATAGGCATGGGCTGCGTCGGTCTCGCCGCCACCCCATGCGCCGCCACTGCCCACGAGGGTCGTCGACAGCACCTCGCCAACATAACCGTCAGCGATGAGTTGGCGGAGATACTCGACCTCTGGGGCGACACGCATCTGTGTACCGATTGCCGCGACAACGTCCTTCGCTTCGGCGAGATCGGCCAATTCGCGCGCCTCGGCGAGGCCGTTGCCGAGCGGCCATTCACAATAAACGTGCTTGCCCGCATTCAACGCCGCGGCCACCAGTTCGCGGTGATGCGGTACCTTGACGGTGACCACGACCAGGTCGATCTCGGGCGAATTGACTAGCGCTTGCGCATTCTCAAATGCATGCGGCAGGCCGAATGCTTCGGCGGCGTTCCTGGCGCTGGCAAGGCTGGTGTTCGCGACGCCGACCACCACAAACTCGTCTGATAGTGACTTTAGCGCCGGAATATGAGCCGTGGCGGCCCAGTGAATGCCCGGATTAAGGCCGATGAATCCAACGCGGATTGGCTTGTCAGTCATGAGGTGCTCCAGTTTTGCTGATTGAATTGGGCGGATCGGCCGCATCCCGGGCCGTGCCGCTAGTGAGATAACCGAAGGCGAGGATTTCCTCGATGCGCTCCGGGGTTGCGCCATATTTGCCGGCCTTGTCGTGCACGAAGGCCGAGCCCACCGCGCTCAGAAACAGCGCGGGTGCGGAAACCGACTGCCTGGCTGCGCCTTCGGCCTGGGCGCGTGAGAGAAACTCGCCCGTTATCGAGACGAGTGCGCTACAGGTGACCGCCAAAGGCGACGCCTCGGCTTCGAAGGCGTCTATGAACGGTTGGGGCAGACCGTTGAATGCACTAAGATAGTCCTTGAGCGCTATCATCCAGGCGCGAAGCGCAGTCTGCGCGCACGGCTTCGCTGAGGCTTCATCACGGCGGGACATGAGCGCCTCCTGCCGCTCATGCAGCACCTCGCACAACAGGTGTTCGCGCGTCGGAAAATGCCGATACAGCGTGCCGGGTCCAACCTTCGCCTCCCGCGCAATCTCGTCGAGCGACGTGTTCACGCCATACGCAGCAAAGTGCCGAGTCGCAATTTTGAGAATGCTGTCGCGATTTCGCCGCGCATCGGCGCGCAGTGCGCCCTTCTCTTCGGACGGATTCGTGATCATGGGTACGTCCCTTTCGATACTCCGGCAGGTTAATGGAGGCTGCCTCCACGTAGCACGTTAACGATGTGGAGATAGTCTCCGTATAGTAAACGGAGACCGCCTCCGGGTCAAGCCTATGCGCATGAACCCTTTCGTTGCCAGGGTGGCTAAAAGTGGCGGGATGATGGTCCCTCCCTTCCCGGCGTCGGTCTACGATACGTCGCTGCCGGAGGATTGGGCGTGGATCGATGCTGAACTCGCATTGCAGCCGGGCCGCCGCCTACATAGAGCACCTGCTACCTGGCTCGTGGCGGAGGGCGCAAAGAACAGCTCTTGCCGCCGCTGTTCGCTGGTGGTGTTCGGGCGGGCAATAATCTCCGTCACCTGAGGGATGTACTCCTGCATCCGCTCTCCGCCGGCTGGTCCGGTGCCGAAGAGCAGCAGGCGCCGCGCCAGCTGCGGCGCGTCGAGGGCGATCTGCTGGGCGACGAAACCTCCCAGCGAGAAACCGAAGACATCCACCTGCTTGAGACACTGGGTGGCGCCTTGTTGGGATGGGCGTCGCAGCGCCCCGATCGGGTGCCCGGTGCCGTTGCATGAGATCGGCTCAGTCAGCGAGGAAGGACAAGGCCTTCGATACGAAATCGACGTGGTTCTGGAAAATCCCGCCATGCCCCGCGTCTTCGTAAATGATCAGTTGCGAGTTCGAAATCCGGCGCGCCAGATCGCGGCTGTTTTCCGTTGGTACCATGATGTCCTGGTCGCCGTTGGCGATCAGGACCGGGACACAGATACTGCCGAGATCCTGCGGCGCCTGCCGACCCCGGGCTTCGATCGCTTGCAACTGTCGCGCGAAAGCCTCGAGTGTAGGTCCTTGGTCCCGGCCCGTCTTGCGCTCCTGCAAGCGATTCAGAAAATCCTCGGCGGACTGGCGCCCGATATCGCTGGAGGTGAAAAACAGGAATAGCTTTGAATCCGCCCCTGTGGATTGGCCCTTCTCTATAAGAGGCAGGGAGACCTCTCCCACCTTGTCGATGCCCTTGCCGCCGGCCGGCCCCGTTCCCGTCAGGATCAGCTTGCGCACCAATGCAGGGATTTTTAGCGCGATATCCTGCGCCACGAATCCGCCAAGAGAAAACCCGAACAGATCCACTTTCTCAAAACCTAGTGCGCGAATCAGCGCAATCGCATCCCGAGCCATTTCATCGACGGTCAGGGGAACGGCCCCACCCGAGCCGCCGATGCCCCGGTAGTCGGTGGCAATGACACGGTGCCGGCTGGCCAGGCCATCGACGATGCGCGGGTCGAAGTTGTCCAGCACCGCGCCCCAGTGGTTGAGCAGCACCACGGGCACGCCGTCGCGCGAGCCCAGGTCGCGGTAGGCCAAGGTCGTGCCGCCGATGTCGATCGACAGGTTCGGGGCGCTGATGTAGGTCGAGTCCGAAGCGGATGGTGTGCCGGAGGTCGTCATGCCTGTGCTCCTCTTGGTTGATGGGCTGCGTGTCGTGTCCGCTGGTTTACTGAGCGTCGGCGGTGGCGAGCGCCGGGTAGTCAATGTACCCCGCTGCGCCGCCGCCGTAGAGCGTAGCCTTGTCGAGTGCCGCCAGCGGCGCGTCGGTCTTCAGTCGCTCCACCAGGTCAGGATTGGCGATGTAGGTGTGCCCGAACGCAAACAGGTCGGCCTTGCCCTCGTTCAGCCGCGAAGTGGCCAGATCCCGGTTGTAGCCGTTATTGGCGATATAGGTGTTCTTAAACCGTTGGCGCAAAACGTCAAAATCGAACGGGGCCACATCGCGCGGGCCGCCCGTCGCGCCTTCGACTACATGCAGGTAAACGATGTCCAGGGCATCAAGCTTTTCGACCAGATAATTGAACTGCGACTGCGGATCGCTGCTGGAGACGCCGTTGGCAGGCGACACCGGCGAGATGCGGATACCGGTGCGCTCGGCGCCGATTTCCTCGACGATGGCCTGCGCCACCTCCAACGTCAGCCGAGCACGGTTCTCGACCGATCCGCCGTAGGCGTCAGTACGTACGTTGGCGCCATCTTTGAGGAACTGATCCAACAGATAGCCGTTGGCGCCATGGATCTCGACACCGTCGAAGCCAGCGGCGATGGCATTGGCCGCAGCCTGGCGGAAATCGTTGACGATGCCCGGCAGTTCGTCAAGTTCCAGTGCGCGCGGTTCGGAAACATCCGCGAAGCCGTTGTTGACAAAGGTCTTGGTCGCGGCGCGGATCGCCGAGGGCGCCACCGGCGCAGCACCGCCTGGCTGCATGGCGACGTTGGAGACGCGCCCTACGTGCCACATCTGCAGGAAGATCTTGCCTCCCCTGGCGTGGACAGCGTCGGTGACCTTGCGCCAGCCCTCGATCTGCGTCTGGGTGTAGACGCCGGGGGTGTCCTGATAGCCTTGGGCCTGCGGCGAGATCTGGGTAGCCTCGGTGATGATCAGGCCGGCCGACGCACGCTGGCTGTAGTAGGTGGCCGCCAACTCGCTAGGGACTAGACCGGCGCCGGCGCGATTGCGCGTCAGCGGGGCCATGACGATGCGGTTCGATAGGGTCAGCGAGCCCAGGGTGTAAGGCTCGAACAGGGTTTTATCAGTCATATCTTTCTATTCTTCCGGGTTGAGGGATGGTCAGGTCGAGTAATGCGCGACTGGCACTACTCCTCCAGGAACTGGATGGCGTGCTTGAGGAAGCGTTCGGGGTATTGGAACTGCGCGCCGTGCCCGGCATCGGGATAGATCAGCAACTGGGCGTTCGGAATGTTCTGCGCCAGGTGCCAGGAATTGATTGAGGCGACCATGATGTCGTCCACGCCGTTGAGCACCAGCGTTGGTTGCTGGATCGTGTTCAGATGCGCAAAAGGGTTCTCACCCGGCAATGGTGCGGAATGGGTTTCCAGCGATTCGCCTTGAGCCTTGGCGAGCTCGGCGGAGCTGGGCAGATCAAGATCTGGGCGTTGGTGGCGACGCTCCCAGAATGCCAGGCCTGCTTGCTTCGCGGCTTCCGAGCGGCCGAAAAACAGGAAAAGAAAATCATCCACGACGGGAACCGGATTCAGAGCGACTTCCACCACCTTGGGATTTTTCATGGATTCGCCGCCCCGAGGGCCGGTGCCAAGCAGCAACAGCTTGCGAACCAGTTCGGGATGGCGCAGCGCGACCTCCTGCACCTGCATGCCGCCAATCGAGAAACCGAGCAGATCGACTTGTGACAGGCCCAGCGCCTTGATCACCAAGGCGATGTCATCTGCCATGTCCTCCATCCGATTGCTGGGTGTGCCGGTCGAGGAGGCGACGCCACGGCCATTGAACAGGATAACCTCGCGCCCTTGGGCCAAGCCATCGGTCAGCAGGGGATCCCAGTGATCTAGTCCGGCGCGGAAGTGCGCCACGAAGAATAACGGAACGCCCGAGGGCTTGCCCCAGCGGCGATAGGCGAATCGGTCGCCGTCGACTTCGATGAAACGGGTTGGTGTGGTCAAATGGGTGGTCATGGCCTGATACTCAAATTGAGGATGGATTAATCGCCTTTGGCAGATGAAATACTGGACTCAGCGCAGGGCAAGAAAAACCAGGAAGGACAGCGTGAGGTTGGCTGCCAGCACGATGCCAAGCGATGTGTAAGCGGGGAAATGGAGAGCTGCGGCAATGCTGATGGAAAGGGCCGCACAACCCATCTGCAAGAACCCCAGCAATGCCGACGCGGCCCCTGCATGTTTTCCAAAGGGCTGCAGCGCAATAGCCGTTCCCAGTGGATTGATTAGACCCATTCCCAGCAGAAATACGGTCAGCGATGCAGAAAAAAAGAAAATATCTTCTTTGGCAACCAGTAAGGCGACACTGCCCGCCAGCGCAATAATGATCCCCGCCCGCGCCACGGGCACTGGCCCCCACCGTTGGGCGAGGCGGGGCGCTAACACGCCTGCGCCAAACACGACAAAAACAGTCGATGCAAAGAACAGCCCTAGCTCCAACGACGAGAAGTGGAATCCGGTCATTAAAATTGCCGGCGCCATGGCAAAGAAGGCGTACAGCGCACCGAGGACCAGACTTACTGACAGCGCAGGAGCAACAAATCGTCGGTCGATCAAGAGTTGCTGGTAGGTTCTTAGTATGGCTAAGACAGAAATGACCGAGCGCTTCTCAGCCCTATGTGTTTCTCCTAGCTTTACGGTGTAGTAAAAAGCGAGCAAGATGGCCAACACGCCAACAAACCCGAACGTTGCCCGCCAGCCCAACCAACTGGTGAACGCGCCACCCAGAAGTGGTGAAAAACCCGGCGCCGCGGCCATGGCGACCATGGTCAGCGACAGCGCACGTGCAAGCTCTTGGCCGTCGAACAAGTCGCGGGCGATGGCCCGGGACAGAACCGACGTAGCGCAAACGCCCAGCGCCTGGATGACCCGGCCGCCGATCAACTGCGGCAGTGTGCTGGCCACCGCGCAGACCAGGCTGCCGATGATGAAGATGGCCAGTCCGATCAGCACCAGGGGTCGGCGCCCGAAGCGATCCGACAGCGGGCCGACGATCAACTGGCCCAGCGCGAAGGCCAGGAAGAAACTGGTCAGCGTCGCGCTCAGCTCCCGGACCGAGACGCCAAGGTCCTCGCCCATCGCAGGAAACGCGGGAAGGATGATGTTGGTGGCCAATGCGCCCAGGGCTGCCAGCGCGGCCAGCAGGAACAGCACGCTTGCCGTGAGCCTTTGCTCGGCAGGCGAACGGCGTACTTGCGACGATGCGGAAGCTGCGTTGGCCCTGCTCACTGGCTCGACGCCTCGAGCGCTGGATAATCCACATAGCCTTCAGCCCCGCCGCCGTAGAAGGTGGCTCGGGTGTAGGCATTGAGGTCGGCGCCCTGGCGCGCACGCTCGGGCAGGTCCGGGTTGGCGATGAACAGTCGCCCGAATGCAATTGCGTCGGCCCGGCCCGCTTCGATGGCGGCAGCCGCGGTGTCGGGCCTGTAGTTCCCAGCCGCGATCAGGACGTTCGGCCAGTGCGGGCGGAACAGCTCCGATGTGAAAGGCACATTCTGATGATCAACGTCGGCCTGTCCCGCGCCGCTGGCGCGTGGTTCGATCAGGTGTAGATACGCCAGATCAAGTGCTGCCAACTGCTTGATCAGGTAAGAATACAAAGGCACTGGGTCATTCTCGCCACTACCGTTCGCCACGCCGAACGGCGACAGCCGGATGCCGACGCGGTCGGTGCCGAATACGGCTGAGACCGTAGCGGCAATTTCCAACACTATGCGGCAGCGATTTTCAATCGACCCGCCATAAGCGTCGGTTCGCTGGTTGCTGCGGCTTTGCAAAAACTGCTCTAGCAGGTAGCCGTTGGCCGCGTGGATTTCTACGCCGTCGAAACCGGCTTGCTGCGCGTGCCGTGCCGCCTGGGCATAGTCCTCGATCACCGAAGCAATCTCCGTGGTCGCGAGGGCTCGCGGCGTTTCGAAAGGGGCTCGTTCAAAGGAAGCCGTGAATGCATTGCCCGGCGCGGCGATGGCGGACGGGGCCACCGGCAATTGCCCGCCCAGGAGCGACGAATGGGAGATGCGCCCGACATGCCAGAGTTGCAGAAAGATCAAGCCGCCTTCGGAATGAACCGCTTGCGTGACCGCTTTCCAACCATCGATCTGCGCCTGGCTGTGAATGCCAGGCGTTGCCGGCATCCCCTGACCTGTGAGTGAAATCTGCGCACCTTCCGTAATGATCAGCCCACCCTGTGAAGCGCGCTGACGATAGTACTCCACGTTCAGCGCCTGGGGGACATTACCCGGCTGAGCCGCGCGCATGCGGGTCAGCGGGGCCATGACCACACGATGCTTTAAATCCAGGGAACCGAGGCGTAAAGGAAAAAACAATTTCTGTGTCATTCAGTAATCCGTCAAAAGTTGCGTAGATAGATAGCGATCACTCACCCGATGGCTCGTCGGGATGGCCATCCAGGGATTCGATACAGGCATCAAGCAGATCGTGCAACGCGGCGACCCGCGCCACGCCTAACCGCTCGTTGAGGGCCGTTTGTGCCGTTTTCCAGGCATGCTGTCCTTCGGCTTGTTTCGTACGCCCCGCTTCGGTCGCCTCGACCAGACGGCTGCGTGCATCCTTGCCTGCGCCGATTGCCAACAGCCCCTGCGCAGCCAGCGGCTGCAGGTTGCGCGTTAAGGTCGACGCATCCATCCGCATGAGCCTGGCCAGATCGACTGGTTGAATCGGACCCAGCCGGACGACGTACGACAGCAATGCGTATTGCGTGTTCTTAAGCCCCGTCTGGGCGATATAGCCATCGTAATGACGCGTCACCATGCGTGTAAGTTGGCGAAGTTTCAGGTTGGTGCAACCCTGCGGCTTGATTGAGTTCTTCATTTGCTATATTGTACCTACAATCATTGTATATGCAACCTTTAAAGAAGCAGGAGTGGCCAATGGATATTGATGAGGTGGTGGCGCGCTGGGAAGCGGACGAAAAGCGGGTTCGAGCGCGATGGAGTGCGACTGATGCTGAGCCCAAAGCAAAGGTCTTTGGGCTCTCAGGCATGGAGATGCTCGAGGCGATCTTCTCCGGCGCGCTGCCACCGGCGCCCATGGGCGACACGCTCGATTTTGTACCGATTCACATGGAACAGGGTACCGCTGTCTTCCAGGGCCGACCGCAGCGCCAGCACTACAACCCACTGGGGACCGTGCACGGCGGTTGGTTCGCCACGCTGCTCGACTCCGCCGTGGCTGTGCGGTGCATTCGACGCTGCCTGCTGGCAAAGGCTACACCACCCTGGAGCTCAAGGTGAACATGGTTCGTTCCCTGAATGATGGGGTGCCGCTGGTGCGCGCCGAAGGCAAGGTGATCCACGCGGGGCGGCAAGTGGCGACGGCCGAGGGCCGCCTCGTCGGTCCGGATGGCAAGCTATATGCGCATGCAACCACGACATGCTTGATCTTCGAACATTCCGCGGCAGGTTAAGTGGATACTCGTCGCGATGCTCCTGTACCAGTCGCACAGCACGCTCACGGACTTCAGGGGAAAATTTGTTGTTCTTGCTCATGGCTTCATTCTCTCAAGAATTGAAGCCTGTTCGATTCACACAGGCGATGGGGGGTGGTCATGCATGCGTATTCGCAAGGTCTTAGAGATCGTGTCTTGGGTGCACTGGAGTGCGTTGAAGGCCCGACGGCGATCGCCAAGCGCTATGAAGTCAGTCGCTTGTGGGTGTACCAGGTGCGCAAGCGATGGCAAGAAGACGGTCAGCGCCATAGCCTACCGATGGTAGGTTATCGACGCTCACGTATTGCCCATAAAGAGGTGCAGATTCGACAGTGAATTGAAGCCACACCGGATCTGACACTTGTGCAGCTCAGTGAACGGCTGGCCGAGCAAGGGATCCAGATCAAGGTGCCGGCGCTCTGGCATCAACTCGATAAATGGGGGTTGAGTTTTAAAAAAAGCCCTGCACGCCAGCGAGCAGTCACGCGCCGACGTACACCAGGCACGCACTCAATGGATTGAGGACCAACCGCGCTGGGATTGTCGGCATTTGGTCTTTCTCGATGAAACGGCCACGGCCACCAACATGACGCGACAGCGGGGCCGTTCGCCACGCGGCCAACGCTGCGTCGCCTCGGTGCCCCATGGCCACTGGAAGAGCACCACCTTTATCGCCGGCCTGCGTCACGATGCCATCACCGCTCCGCTGGTATTGGACGGTCCAATGAACGGTGCCGCGTTTGTCGCTTATATCGAACCTGCCCGTGCCCCACGCTACAACGGGGAGACATTGTAGTAGCTGACAACCTGTCCTGTCACAAGGTGTGGGGCGTCAGAGCGGCGATCGAAGCGACGGGTGCCACGCTGCGTTACCTGCCACCGTACTCGCCTGATCTCAACCCCATCGAGAAGATGTTCTCCAAACTCAAAGCCCTCTTACGCAAAGCAGCCAAACGAACCATGGACGACCTGTGGAACGAGATCGGTAGAGTGCTGAATTTGTTTACGCCCCAGGAGTGCGCCAACTACTTTGCGTCATGCGGCTATGTAAACAAGTAAATCGAAAATGCTCTAGAGCGCGGCGAGAGAGTCCCCCAATTGATAAAGAGTGACTTCATCGTGGTAGCGACCTATGAGCTGGATCCCAATAGGCAATTGCTGCTTATCCTTACCAAAGGGCACGGATAGGCTTGGATGCCCAGAGAAGTTTGTCGGCGCTGTAAGCCGGGTAAGCAACCAGCGCGTCTGCACGGTTTTGCCCTCCGAAAGGGTCTCTCGCTCTTGGAGGCGTGGTGCCGTTACGCCACACGTGGGCGTGAGAATGACATCGACCTCGTCGAGAGCTTCATCAAAAGACGCGCGCGCTAGCGCCTGGTAACTCAACGCGTCGTTGTACGCCTCATCAGAGATGCCTTTGCCTGTGAGTAAGCGCTCGCGCACCTCCTCTTCGTATGGCGCCCCTGTCGCCAGCCGTTCGGCGTGCAGTGCGTAAGCCTCGGCACGAAGCACGCATTGCTGCGCCTCGTAAATTTCATCAATCCGAGGAATCGACACTGCGCGCAGGCGCACCCCGCTTTGCCCCAAGGCCTGGGTGGCTTGCACCATGGCAGCTCTCACTGCCGCTGACCAGTGCTTGTTAAAGAAATGATCGGGCAGCCCGACCACAAGCTCGCGTACAGGCTTGCCGATGAGGCGCGAATAAAAGTGCGTATCTCGCCCGGCCATCACTGCCAACATGCGAGCGTTATCACGGCAATTTACGGTGATGGGCCCCAGGTGGTCTAGTGTTCGTGACAGGGGAAAAACGCCCGAAGAAGGCACGAGACCCAGAGTGGGTTTCATCCCCACGACGCCGCAAAAAGCAGCGGGCAGGCGAATCGATGCCGCAGTGTCGGAGCCGACGGCCGCGTGAACCAAGCCGGCAGCCACGGCCGCGGCGGAACCACTGCTTGAGCCCCCAGTCATGTGCTTCTTGTTATGCGGGTTAAGCACTGGTCCCGCCGCAGAGCGATCGCCCATGGGGCCGTAAGCAAACTGATGTGTGTTGGTTTTCCCAATCAGGATGGCGCCAGCCGCCCGGATTCGAGCGACTACCTCTGCATCTTCGTCTGCGATGTTATTTTCAAACCCTTCTGCCCCCATGGTCGTTGCGCAGCCCTTCACATCAATGAGGTCCTTGATCCCAACCGCCACGCCATGCAGCGGTTGCCTCAGCGCAATCGGCGTGTCGGCGAGCGTACGAGCTTGGGCAAGCGCCTGATCGCCCTGAACGGAAATGAACGCGTTAACGTTAGAAGAAGTGATGCGCTCCAGGAGATCGCTGACGACCGATTCAGGTTTTTTTGCGCCATCCTTGTATTGCTTGAGCAGCGGTTCAATGATGTTTGGCATGCGTTGCATAGGGCTGTCCTTCATGCTTCTTAATAAATAACGGCAGCGCTTGCAAGAATACGTGTCTTGCAAGCGCTGCCGCCGTTATGCCTTATGTTTAAGGTTGCAGTTGTTGCTCAATCGGCAGCTGCTTGTAATAGCGGGCTACGTCGCGCGGCAAGGCGAGCCAGATGTCGTCGCGATGCGCCAAAATGTGCTCGAAGGCGCGACGCAGCTGCTTGACTCGAAATGGCTGACCCACGATGAATGAGTGCAAGGAAATGGTCATTACCAGGGGTGCCGAGGCTGACCGCGCAAGCATTTCATCGAAGTTATCGATGATCATGTCGGCATATTCCACCGCCGTGTTTTGCCGATAAACAATTGCCGGCTGATCATTTAACTCGATCGGGTAGGGCATGGCAAGAATCGGTTGCGAGGCCGTCTTTACCCAAAAAGGCTGTTCGTCACAAATGCCCCAGTCAAGCACATAGTCATAGTTCGCTTCAGCGAGCAGATCCGTGGTGTTTTCGCTAGGAGTTAGATACGGGCTTAGCCAACCGTCGGGGCGTCGACCATCGGCCTCTGCCATCGTTCGAGTGACTTCCTCGATCATGGTGCGCTCTTCATCACGGTTCATGTCGATTTGGCGCTCGGCGTTCGAGCGTCCATGCGCAATGAGCTCATCACCGCGGGCCCGATGCGCCTCGATAAGCTCCGGGCAATGGGCGTAGTTAGCGGTATTGGCGATCACGGCAGCAGGCAACCCAAGCTCATCAAAGAGCTCTATGAGCCTAAAGCCGCCGATGCGGTTGCCGTATTCGCGCCATAACCAACTGCGTTGGCTCCATGGCTGGGTCGCTCGATCCAGGTCGACCCCGCACGGCACACCGTACGGGAAGTGTTCCAGGTTTATGGCGATGTAGACCGCCAGGCGCTTGCCCTCGGGCCAGTCAAATTTGGCCCGAGAAGGAAGTGCTGAGTATTTAAAACGATTGTGGGAGGCAAGCATGCCGACTCCTTGTGTCTGCTTTCTAGAAATTTGAATGGCTACTGGGGTGTGATGCCGGCTTTCTTGACGACCTCTGCCCACTTGTCCTGCTCAGCGACGAGGTATTTGGCGAATTCAGCCGCGGAGTTGCCCACCGGCTCGGCGCCCTGTCCGCGTATAAGTTCAGCCGTTTCCGGCTTTTTCACGCCTTCCTGGATCGCGCCGGCAATCTTGCTCACAACGTCATCGGACATACCGGCGGGCCCCATCAGGGCATACCAGGCATTGACCTCGAAGTTTTCAATACCCGCCTCGGCACCCGTGCGCACATCAGGAAGAGCGCTTGCGCGTTGGGTGCTCGATACCATCAAGGGGCGCAGGTTGCCAGAGGTGATTTGAGAAATTGCGGCCGGTAGGTTGGCAAAGACAAAATCAATTTGGCCGCCCAGCAGATCGGTCAGCGCCATGGACTCACCACGATAGGGCACGTGCAGGAGGTTGATATCGGTGAGATTTGCCAGAAGCGCCGATGCAAGATGCGGCACAGCACCGTTGCCTGGGGTGCCATAAGTGATGGAGCCGGGCTTATCGCGAGCGGCTTTGAGCAGCTCGTCAACTGTCTTGTAGGGTGACTTTGCGTTGACCACCAGCACCAGCGGCACGTTGGCCACCACAGTGATGGGAGTAAAGTCCTTGCGGGCATCAAAAGGTGGATTTGAGAATACTGCCGGCGCAATAGCGTGCGTGGAAATGGAGCTCATCAAAAGCGTTTCTCCATTCGGGGCGCTTTTGGCTACTGTATTAGAGCCGATAAGGCCGCCCGCCCCCGTACGCTGCTCGACGACAAATTGGCCGCCCAGTTTATCTGCAAGCACTTTACCGCTTAATCTTGCGAGGAAGTCATTGGTTCCACCGGCAGAAAATGGCGACACGATACGCACCGGGTTCGTGGGATAAGCATCCGCGCTTGCGTATGCAGCACCCGTCATTAGTATTGCGCAGGTAATGCCAATACCGAAAATGGATTTCAGTCTCATGTCCCGATCCCTATAATTGTGGTTAAGTTATGCAGCATGGTCTTAATCAAATAACGACACGCCAATAAAACTGTTGTTATTCATTCTAGGCATATAGCAATGAATCACAAGCGATGATTTTTTCTCAGTGATGAGTTTTCCTGACACATACTGGAGCCGACGATGTCTCGACAATTGCCCCCGCTTAACGCCTTACGTGCTTTTGAGGCCGCAGGCCGGCATTTGAGCTTTTCGCTTGCGGCTGAGGAACTGCATGTAACCCAAGGAGCGATTAGTCGACAGGTCCGAATCCTCGAGTCATTCCTGGGTGAAGCGGTCTTTCACCGGGGCGCGCGAGGGGTCACGCTGACCGAGTCGGGCAAGCGGTACCTGGAGGTGACCTCGGAGTCCTTCGATCGCATAGCCGAAGGCATCTCAAAGCACCCGTCGGGTCGTCGCCATCTATCGGTCAGCATCCTGCCCTCGAGTGCGACGCTCTGGCTGCAGCAGCGTCTTAGTGCGTTTGAAATCGAGCATCCTGAAATCCGTCTCACGGTCTCCACATCGCAACGCGCAGTAAATTTCGATCAAGATGGGGTGGATGTCGCTATGAGGGTGGGTGTCATGCCCAGCGCGCAGTCGGAAGTGCCGCAACAAAGAAGCGATCTGGATATGGTGACGAGCTGGAATGGGATTGAAGCGATTTGCGTGTGGCAGGAAGAGATCTCCCCCATATGCAGCAAAGCTTATCTGGACTCAGTGGGAGGGTTGGCAGATGAAAAGGACTTAAGACGCGCCACGCTGATACACAATGAATCGCGCCCGAGCCTGTGGGCGACTTGGCTTAGCGCTGGCGGCCTTGACGACGTGCAGGGCGCAAAACAGCTGAATCTGGGTCAGCGCTATATGGCTGTCCTGGCCGCCCGAGATGGCCATGGGGTGGCCTGTGTGCCGACCAAAGACATTGATATGCTGTCCTGGCGAGATGAGTTGGTGATGCCGTTTAATCGCCAGGTCCTCACTGGAAACGCCTATTACCTACTGCACCGGCGCGACAGTGTGCGACGTCATGAGGCAAAGCTTCTGTGCAGCTGGGTGCAGCAAATCATGAGCTAGGTCGATAGAGCCTGCCCATTTCGCCCTGAACTCGCTACCGCCTCTTCTTTCGCGCTCATACAGTTGTTCAGACCGTCAATGACGGTTAGCTTGCTTTTGAGCTCCTCACGCAAAACCATCGCATCGTGTTGTAGCACGAGTATCTCGTCGGCCGCCATACTCATGAGCGACCGGTGCGCGATATGCTCAATTAATGCGGCGGCCATACGCAGTGTGTGGACAATATCTTCGGTTTTCAGACAGCCTCCGGGACGCATAAAGCACTCCAAGGAGGACGCGCGGGGTTCACAATCTCAGTTTCCCAACTGGTGTGACGGCTTTCCTGAACCGTACCAGTGGCGTGACTCTACGCCGTGAACGACAGAGTTTTAGGCGCGAATGGATAAATTCAGTAGATAAGGTCGACGATCGGGTGGTCTATTTGGGTTCCCCCGTTTATTCGGACAGAGCCTCTGTCGGTGATACACCGGCCTCGAAGTCAGATGGACTAAGGTAGCCGTTCGCTGAATGCCTGCGGCAGCGGTTGTAAAAGCCTTCTATGTAGTCGAAGATTGCCAGTCTCAATTACGGCCCGAGTTTTGAATTTGCGCCGATATAGGCATTCGAGCTTGTGCGTGGAGAAGAAGCTTTCAATTGCCGCATTATCCGAGCAATTGCCTCGGCGGCTCATGCTGCGAAGCGCTCCGCGGGACTTCAGAAAAGTAAGGAACTCTTTACTCGTGTATTGAGCACCTTGGACGCCCTTCTAAGTGTCAAGCAGCAATTTGCACCTGATTGATCTCTTGGTTACGCCTCCGCAGGATATAAAACACTTCCCGAGCAATGTAACGTTTCAGACATCGGAGGGCTTCCAGTTTGGAGCGTCCTTGCCCTTTGCGCTTTAAGACGTATTCTTGGGTCCTGGGGGTCCAGTCGCATGGCGATGATGTGCAAAGCGCTATTAGTTGCCCTGGCACCGCCCCGATTGAGCCGATGACGTTGAGTCATTCGGTAATCCTCCTCTTTTTAACGGTCGTTAAAAGTAGAGACTAGGCGGGCCAAGGCCATTTTTTGTATGGGTGTCATGCCGCCCAGAGCCATATGTAGTCGTTCGTGATTGTAGGTCCAGAGCCACCGCGTGGCGAAGTCCCGAACCTCAGACACCGAATCAAACAGGTGGTGTGCGAGCCAGTCGTAGCACACGGTGCGGTTGTACCGCTCAATATAGGCGTTTTGCTGCGGCTTGCCGGGTTGAATAAACTGCAATTGGATGTGGCGCTTTTCGGCCCACTACGTCAAGACCGAGAGCAGGTAAAATCACTTTGCCCAACGGTTTGGTAGCGGGCGGTCGTCCTTACCAGTGATGCCGCTGGATCCACTGGACGGGCTACCGGACGGGATGCTGACCGAGGATCACGCAACTACATAGGACCGTAGAAGCAAGCTAGAAACCCTCAGAGGCTGATCTGAATGCGCACATTCTTCCTCACCAAGCGCATCTGCATTTCTCATCCATCAGGCCAGGGGTGACGCAGAACCGAATCCAACGACGCATCTGATGACGCGGCCATGTGCTAGATCACAGCCGGTGCCAACACCGTCATTCGCAGCGAGCGACGCACGCGGCCGACATCGATTGCTTCGGCTGCGGCAATGACAGCTGCAGATTCCGCACGCCGATCGTCCAACAACCGCAGTCATTGAAGCCCCAACCCCAGTGCCCGTATCTTCCTCGTGATATTGGACATATCAAAACACCCAGAGTCGAAGAAACCACATACCACATCAGTCCCCGAAAAGAATTGCCCCCATACATCTTCCGTTTATAAAAGAGCCGGCGCAGTATTGAGGCTTTGATAGACCCGTGACTGCGCCACGGCACACGCCCATAACTATCGGCCCCACGCAGCTGGCAGCCGGGAACACTGGCGTAAAATTTTTCGAGAAAGGCGCAGAACGTAGTTGGGGAGTAAAGGAGGTGGCCGGCTGGACCCAGTCCCATTGGATGCCGCCCGTACCCGCAAAGTTGGCCGTCTGCCTCGGCATCGCGTTGATCATATCAAACGTACCCCCAGCTTGCCCTCGGCTAACGTTTCTAGCCTCCATAGCTGTTCCTATCCCAGCGACTAACGCTGCCACATGTGCCTCCATAGAGCGAACGGCATATTCACGCTCCTCCAACAAAGCAAAGCCAGCAACGTAGTCACGATCACTATCCGGATGATCCTCTGGCCGTTCTACCGCCGCATAAGCGAATTTTGGGAAGTCGACCAGAGGGATAGAAATGTCAAACTCCTTGCTGGCACCGCTTGGCCACGTGGCCGTACAAGGACTTACTTCCAACATTTCGTTTTTTTCTGTGTAGCCGTGATCTCTATGTATCGATGAAATGGCGCCTGTCTAGCCTCGTCCATTTGGCAAGCTATATATGCGCCCGGGGGAACTGAATAGAAATGGACTCGGTAACCGCGCAGGGCAGCCAGTGCGAGGTTGCCGACGTTAGTCAACGTTGCGATCTTGCCGCTGCCACCCAACGTGCGGCGGCGATAGACATTGATTTCCTCGTGGTGATCCTTAGTCCAAAGACCGCTGCTGTCACCAATGGTCAAAAACCGTAGCTCCTTCTTGCAACAGCGTATTGAACGTCAAGGGTAGGCTGGCGCCTGTCTCCAAGACTAGTTCAGCAGAGACTCACGGACCGTTCAGCGCTGGGCCTGCCTTTTCCAGATCCGGAATGCCGAATAGGCAGGTCGGATGAGCCTTGAGTAGTGATAGCTACTTCGATATTCAACGCGCAGAGCGAGCCGATATCAACCGACGTTGAACGTTTGGACTCAGCACGACGGCTTGCGCGGCCGCATTAACCGGTTTCGCCTGTAGGCTCGTGTGTCGTAACAGGTCACGATACCAAACTGGTATTGTCGTTGAAACTAGTGTCCGTCCCGCTATACCTTCGAAGTATTGTTTTCAGTAGCGCGATCAACCTTCCTGCGCCAATAATCGAAAGTTGCCCTAGTAAAAGATGGTTGAAGCAGAAAATCGTGAGCCTCCTTGGCTAAGTGACTCGGAACGGGCGAAATATCACCATATACGCGAGCTCTTAGTTGCATGCGGGCGGCCCGCTCAATAAGAACAGCCAAGTAAGTCGCTTCTTCTACCGTTCTGCCCGTGGTTAAATAGCCATGGTGGGCCAGTATGATGGATTTCTTTCCACCCAAAGCATCAGCTATTATTTCCCCCTCTTGGTCTGCAATCGGTAACCCCGGCCAGTCAAGTAAACAAGCACAGTCTTCATAAAAAGGTGTTGCATTCATCTGCGCAACTACTAAAGGCTGCCTCGCAGCAGCGAGGGCAGAGATCCATGGCGAATGCGCGTGCACAATCGCATTCACATCTGGTCTCTCTTGATAGACCCATAAATGGAATCGGGTTGCATGATTGGCGACATCCAGGCGCTCGATCGCACGCAGCGTGGCTTGTGCCACTGCGCCCAGGGCAAATCGAACGACGCACTCATGATTACAACGCCACCGCACCGCCAGCTTGTATGCCGCCTTCGATGTGCTCACCGGCAACGTGATCGGGCGTATTACCGCTCGCCATCGGGCCCGCGAGTTTCTGGAGTTCACGCGCCAGATTGAGCGCGGCATACCGGCTGAGCTCGATCTGCATGTGATCCTGGATAACAGCGCCACACACAAGACGGCCGAGGTCAAGGCTTGGCTTGCCAAGCACCCGCGCATCACGCTGCACTTTACGCCCACCAGCGCCTCGTGGCTAAACGCCGTGGAGCGCTGGTTTGCCAGCCTCGAGCGCCGGGCGCTATATCGCGGCGCCTTCACCAGTGTGCAGGCACTGCGCGACGCCATCCGCCAGTTCATCGCGGCGCATAACACCCACAGTGCCAAGCCATTTCGCTGGACCAAGTGTGCCGAGGTCATTCTTGCCGAGCTTCAACGGGCTAAACAAAGCATCGCTTGTAGGAATCAGAATTAACCAAACGAGACAGTAGCGACTGAAAATCGGTCTCATCGACGAAGATATCGACAACGCGCACAGCGTTCAGGTTCCACTTTTGAAGCGCCTTTGGCACTATGTACATGTTGTGGAACCCCGTCGCGCGTGCCGGTATGCGAACCATCAACTCCCCACGCACGGGATTCAGACCCTTACGCATTCGGCATGGCGGCGTTCTTCTTTAAATTCTCTGGATGATACTGAAGACGAAGCGGCATACACGGCGCCACGGGACGGCCACGCATGCATTCTATGCGTAAGAAGCCCGCCAAGAGCCCGCCTCCACCGCCGCGATAAACGCTTCCATCTGCGCATTAAACACCCCTGGTTCCTCCAGGTTCACGGTGTGCCCGGTCTTTGGCAAAATGCAAAGGCCGGCGTTTCGCATGGTTTTCGAAAGGTAAATGCTTGGGTGTATGCAGGGCGTATCTAGGTCGCCCGCCACGACAAGGGCGGGCACTTTAATAGCGCGGATCTCGTCTTCCATATGATACAGGCTTGGCCGGGTGCCCTGCACGTTCATGAGTGTCATCGCCTTGCCAAGTGGCGAGTGTTCGGCTAAGCGCGCTTTAAATTCTGCCCAGCCGCGCGGATCCTTGGCTTTAAACGAGAGCCGGTATTCACCGCCCGCGTACGAGTCGACAAATTGCTCGTAGCCGCCATCAAGAATGGCTTGCCCCATCGACTTATAGCGGTGTTGGCTCGCTTCATATGTCTCCGGTGCAGAGCCGGAGCCGCACCCCACAATCGTGAGCGATAACGCCCGCTCTGGATGGTGGACCCCAACGTGCAGCGTTGTAAAGCTTCCCATCGAAAGGCCCACAATATGCGCCTTATCAATCCCAAGCTGATCAAGCAGTCCTTCCGCATCATCCGCGGCTTGGCGTTGCGAGTATTCCTTCGCCTCCTCAGGCGCTGAAGAGGGATGGTAGCCGCGCGCACTATACACAATACAGCGGTGATTGCGCACAAAGCGCCGCATTTGCGGCTCCCAACTTCGATAGTCGCCCGCCAGTTCATGAATGAATAAGATGGGCGTGCCGCTACCGGCTTCTTCGTAATACAAGTCAACGCCATTGACAGCCACAGACGGCATGTTGCTACCTCTTATTAGTCGAGTTTCTCGAATTTCGAGATTTTGAAAATTTCAGCCCACTGGTTAATCTCGTTTGCCTGCACCTCATCAAACTCTTTAGGACTCATGGGGCTGGGTTTAACACCCATGGATTCGAAGTTCGCGACAATATCTTCGTCAGCGAGGGCCTTGTTCACTGCTTCATTAAGCGTTGCGACCACGTCATCGGGCGTGGCTGCGGGCACAATCAAGCCATACCAGGTCGGTGTGTTCATCGCATCCAGCTCAAGCTCTTTATAGGTAGGAATGTCCGGCAAGGACGCCAGACGCTCGTCGGACTGCACAGCCAGCGCACATACTCCGCCTTGTTTAATATGTTGCGAGGACGTACTCACGTTATCAAACACCACATCGACTTGGCCACCATAAAGTCCCTGCATTGCCGGGCCCAGTCCTTTATAGGGCACATGCAGCATCTGGGTGCCGGTTACCGCCAAAAACTGTTCGCCGGTGACGTGCGCCAAGCCACCAATGCCGGACGACCCATATGTGTATTTACCAGGGTTCTTCTTTAGTTTTTCGATGAACTCTTTCATATCACAGTTCGGGACGCTCGCCTTATTAGCGATCATGACGCCTGGGGCCACCACGAGTTGACCCACTCCACGAAAGTCCTTGAGCGGGTCGTAGGTCAGTTTGTTATATAGGTTGGGCGCCACGCCCTGCGTGCTGGCTGTCGCCACGCCCACTGTATAGCCGTCAGGTTTAGTGCGTTTTAACGATTCAACGCCAAGCCGCCCACCCGCACCGGGCTTATTGTCCACAACAATGGGTTGGCCCAAGTGCCGCTCCAAGCCGCGCGCGACCACACGAGCCAGAATGTCCGTTGGGCCGCCGGTGGCAAAGGGCACAGAGAGCGTAATGGGACGCTCAGGAAATGTCTGGGCCGTCGCCGCACTCGCCCCAATGGCGAGTGATACACCGGATATGGCTAAGGTCAAGGTCTTTAACAACATTTGCGTGTCTCCTTATTTCCAGCATCGCATCCCACGACTCTTTGGTCGTTGCGACAGTTGTTCCAGCAAATCACTGGGGGTTTGCGCCGCGCATTCAAACTGGACTTGCAGCCAATAATGCATACGCGGCTTTAAAGCGTGTGAATTTGTCCTGCGTGCCAAGGCTTCACTTGCCCTTAAAGCGCGGGGGGCGTTTCTCAGCAAAGGCAGCCTTGCCCTCTTGGTAATCCTCACTGGCGTAGCACTGGCGCACCATGTCTTTCATCGCTTCCAAATCAATATCGACGGCTTGGCTGGCTAGCAAATCGATCATGTGTTTGGCTGCGTGCATGGTGAGCGGCGCATTGGCGTTAATCTTAGTTAGATAGCCATCGACGGCCGCATCCAGCTCATGGGCGGGTATAACTTTATTGACCATACCAAGTGCTTTGGCCTCTATCGCACTCATGCGCGATGCCGTCAGCATGATTTCCAGCGCGTTGGCCGCCCCCACGACGCGCACCAAGGTTTGTAAGGCGCTAAAGCGGTAGCCCAAACCGAGCCGTGCAGCTGGAATGGCAAAGGTTGCGTTTTCGCTTGCTACGCGAATGTCGCAGCACAAAGCGATGCCGGCGCCGCCTCCGATGCAGTAGCCATTGATGCGAGCGATCGTGGGCTTGGAAAATTGCCGCAAGCCTACTTGAGCGCGCTCCGAGACGCGCTCGTACTCATCGACCTGTTCGCGCGAGGTGCGAAGCGCCCCGAACTGCGAGATGTTCGCCCCGCTAATGAAGGACTTGTCCCCGGCGCCGGTCAGCACCACGCTACGTATGTCCCTATCTTGCTCAAACGCGTCTAACGCCGTAGAAATGCCGACCCACATGTCAAAGGAGACCGCATTGTGCCGGCTTGGGTCATTAAAGATAATCCACCCAGTTCGGTCGCTGCGCTCGATGAGCAACTGTTCACAAACAGTGTCTTGCAAAATGCGTTCACGCGCCATTTTCCTGTGCCTTCTTATCAAAATAGTGGCTGATGCCGTTATCCAAATGGCGCCTGGCGGCGATACGCGCTGCTTGCGCATCGCCCCGGGCAATGGCATCAAAAATTTCGTGGTGTTCGGTCTGAATGTCGCCCACTCGCGCCGTGCCGCTGCCACTGCGGCGCAGCGTTCTGACGGCGTTTTGGATAACGAAGCTCAGGTGCTCCATGAGCCGGATGAAGTAAGGGTTATTGGAGCACTCGGCGATACATAGGTGAAACTGCAGCGCAGCGTTTGCACCAAGCTCCCAGTCCCCGCCCGCGTTATCGGTGGCGATCAACGCACACTCTAGCGCCTTTAACTGTTCGGGCGTTCGATTCTGCGCGGCCAGTGCTGCTGCGCCCGCCTCAATTTCAACTCGCAATTGAGAGATGTGTTTGAGCTGCTCAATATTTAGTAAGTCGCCGGCTGTCACCTCGAATTTTCGACCGTTGATGTTTTGTGCAACGAACGTTCCCACACCACGGCGAGTGTTCAAGAATCCATTAAGCTTTAGCTGCGCAATCGATTCGCGCACTACATTGCGACTGACCTTAAACTGCTCGCTCAACTCATGCTCAGCGGGCAGCTTTGCGCCTTCTGCGAATTCGCCCGACAGAATCTTTTGGCGAAGCTGCTGCGCAATGGCGTCGGCTAAATTTGCCGGTCGCTCAAATGCAGTAAACATGCGCGTACGCTCCCTGGAAAAGATTAAGGCTAGATAACACCGTCTGCTCGGAGGCGACTGACCTCTTCGCTCGTTAGCCCCAGCTCACCATACACAGCCTTGTTATGTTCGCCGTGTGCGGGCGCGTGCTTATACTCGCCGGCCGAAGATCGACTAAAGCAAATCGCTTGGCCCACGACTCTTATGTCGCCCAGCTCGGGGTGATTCAAGGGCGCTGCCATTTGAAGGTGTTTTACCTGCTCGTTCTCGAAGGTCTGATCCATTGTGAGGATGGGTCCGCACGGCACACCGATTGCGTTCATGCGTTCGATCCACTCGTTGGCGCTTCTCAACTTCGTCTTTTCGCCGATGGCCGCATTCAGCGACGGGCGGTTCTTCGCGCGTAGCGGCACGGTCGCATAGCGCGGATCGTCCAAAAGCGCTTCGGCCTCGATCACTTTGCATAGTCGCTCAAAAATGCTGTTGCCCATGGCCGCAATATTGATGTACCCATCGGAAGTGGGAAAGACGCCTGTGGGGCTGCTGGTAGGGTGGTCGTTACCGCTTTGGCCGGCCACTTCCCCGTTCATGAGCCAGCGCATCGCTTGAAAATCCATCATCCAAACCTGCGACTGCAAAAGTGATGTTTGCACCCATTGGCCCTCACCCGAGTGCTCGCGCTCGAGAAGCGCAATAAAGATACCGATTGCGCACATAAGGCCAGCAGTCAAGTCCGCCACGGGGATGCCCGCGCGCATGGGACCGCGCCCGGGTTCGCCTGTAACCGACATGATCCCGCCTATGCCTTGGGCGATTTGATCCAGTCCAGGCCGATCGCTATAGGGACCATCCTGCCCAAAGCCTGAGACACTCGCGTACACAATGCGCGGGTTAATCTTCTTGACCGTTTCATAATCGATGCCAAGCTTAAATTTTACGCTCGGACGGTAATTCTCAACGATAACGTCAGCTTTCTTTACCAGCTCCATGAAGAGCGCTTTGCCCTCCGGATGCTTCAAGTTCAGCGTAATGCTGCGTTTATTACGATGCGTGTTCTGATAATCGGCAAATTGAGCTGAACCACCGGGCTTGTCGTCTTTCGTGGTGGTGGGCTCCTCGATCTTGATGACGTTGGCGCCCCAATCAGCGAACTGACGCACGGCAGCAGGACCTGAGCGGACGCGGGTCAAATCCAGAACGGTATAGCGCGACAGGGGTTTCATCACATCCTCTTTCAAAGCACTTGTAGGTTGTTGGACATCATACTTGCTAAGAGGCTTTTGTCGCTCGCCATTCGTCAACTTTTTATTAGGGGTTTTTCCCTAGACAAATCAAGTTGTGCATACGGCAACTTTGACGGTTTAGCGGTCTTTGGCGGCAGCGCGTAAATGTGCCCTGCGCCCTGCCAGCGAAGAAAAGCACCAGCTTTGCGCACCGACCTTGGCGACAAGTGACCTTGAGCACGCATCTTTCACAAAGCCTCCTAGCGCCGGCGCCTATGGACTACATAAGCATCTCGAAGCGATGGTCGGCTTGATGTGAACTTCTCTTGCCGCTGCAAGGTGCTCTCCATCGCTTTGGATCATGGGCACGATCGCCGTAGCGACCAAATCAATGCGTTTTATGTCTGTGGGTATTCCGGCCTATCGTGACCAGTGATTCCGGTCTATCGTGACCGGCTATTCTGGTCCATCGTGACCGCCCATTCCGGTCTATCGTGACCGATTTCCAGGGCCACCGGAATCACTGGGCAAGAGCATGGCGTCGATCAGCAGCGCGCGGGTCTTGGCTTCATTCCACTGCAGGCTGTCGGCCACTTTCTGGCTCTGCTGCTGACGCGTTTGCTGGTCGGCCTTGGCAGGCGCATCGATCTTATCGAGGTGGCGGGTGCGCTCCTGCTCCAGCTTGTCCATGACGCGCTGCAGCTCCTCCTGCTGCTCGTTGAGTTCCTTCTCAACTGCTCAAAGACGCTGACGTCCTGGTGGAAAACTTCAAAAGTGGCACCATGGAACGCAGGGACCTGGGCTTCGATGCGCTCAGTGAGCGATTCCCACGATTGATCCACTGCCGGGTGTCAGGCTTTGGCGCCGACGGCCCCTTGGGAGGCATGCCCGGTTACGATGCAGCGATCCAGGCTATGTCCGGGATCATGAGCGTCAATGGCGATGCCAACGGCACGCCCCCCGGGTCGGCGTGCCAATCATGGATATGGTGACGGGCATGAATGCGGCGATAGGAATCCTGCTGGCACTCTAGGAATGACAGCGTAGTGGCATTGGTCAGTTCGCCGACGTGGCGCTTTTTGACTGCGCTCTGTCGATCCTGCACCCACACACCGCCAGTTATTTTGCCAGCGGCAAAACACCTATACGCACAGGTAATGCTCACCCAAACATTACGCCTTACGACATTTCCCCAACTGCAAGCAATCCCATTTTCCTGGCTGTAGGCAATGATGGGCAAGTTAAGAAGCTTTGCGCGGGACGCAACGCGCCTGATATGGCAAGCGATCCCCGATACACGACGAACAGCGAGCGCAGTGCCAACGGGCAAGCGCTCAAGCACAAGTTGATCGATCTACTTGAACAACACGATGGACAAGAACTGGTCGATCGACTCATCCGGGCCGGCGTGCCATGCTCGAGCGTTCTGAGTATTCCACAGGCCTTAAAGCATCCGCATACCGAACACCGCCAGATGATCATCGAGCGGGATGGGTACGCAGGCGTTGCCTCGCCTGTGAAACTGAGCCGCACACCGGCGAGCTATCGCATGCCTCCACCGGCTTTCGGCCAGCACCAGCTCGAACTCAATTTCCCTTCCTCACCCGGCTCATAAGCGCGCGCAGTGCCTTCATTTATGAACGATTTTAGATGAAACTAGCGCTGTCTTACTAGAAATAGACAGATTTATCGATCGACAGACTTTATTCACATTCGACAGACTTTATTGTAAGCGATCCACTAAGCACAGGGTTTTCAGGCAGCGAGGTCCATGGCAACCTGTTGAATGTCTAAATTCCAAGGAAGTAGTGCCTCGATGTCTTCAA